>Ga0100402_1003010_pt1 | contig 18611 bp, 15 predicted proteins | sample CryGeyme20150102_FD_80419 | JGI IMG/M metagenome (GOLD analysis project Ga0100402, IMG submission 80419) | Groundwater microbial communities from Crystal Geyser aquifers in Utah, USA - Crystal Geyser metaG 2015-0102 | ecosystem: Environmental > Aquatic > Deep subsurface > Groundwater | place...
AGCAAAGCCACTCCTGGAAGAGAGAGAGAGACAGCAGAGCAAGAGGAGAAGACGGAAAAAGAAAAAGGACGATGAAGAGAGCCGTGGGAACGGGGTGGGGGGGGCGGGGGGGGGGGGGGGGGGGGGGGGGTGGGGGGGGGGGGGGGGGGGGGGGGGGGGGGGGGGGGGGTAGGGGCAGAGAACAATACATTCTTTCTCTCAATCGCACCATGCGAGCAAATGTGCGCATGGACGTCCATCATCATTTGCCGGGTGACAAAATGGTCGGTGATGAAATCATTCTTTCACTTGCGAAACGTGGTAGAAGCCCGTCCATTCCCAAGCGACCACCACCACCACCAAATCACCACTATTAGCATCATTGTCATTCTTTGCAATCATGTCTGCCGTTAAGAAGAACGCCAACACGGAGAGTGGCTTATCCTTTGCTGAACGCATGCAACAGAAGATACAGCGCGCCCAGAAACAGGGCTACGTGGCTCCGCGACGTGGCAGCACTAACAAAGAGGGCTGTGTTGCCCTTTGCGCCGTTGTTCATGAGTGCAAGAGCGGAAACGTCTCATGGACCAAAGACGGTGTTACCGAGAGCAAGGAGAAGATGGAGTACAAGAGCGCGCTCAAAGGCATCGTCGGCCTCGTCGACAAGGCACGACGTGCTTGGGAAAAGGAGATCCTCGAGATGCTTACGGCCATCCAGACGGGAAATCGCACTGCCGAACTCGAGGATCATCCCTTTTTTCGAGTCGCCAAGGCACAGTACGACGAGAAGCGCTGCAGCATCGAGGCCGGTCCAGAAGAATGGGCAAAGTGGGCAGCCCAAGTGCGTGCCACGTGGGAGATAGCCCTCGAACAGCAAAGTCACGACAATGAGAATGCAGCTTCACTGGCCGAAGCGCTCGGCATCCCCTACGTGCCCGTTTCCGACGACACGATCCGATTTGTCGTTTCGATGAAGGATAAGGATGAGGAGGGTGGCCGTTCGCATGTGCTGCCTCGCCATGATGACCACCAGACGTTCCTGATACGCGAGAACGACACGGATCAGAAGATTGAGTGCATTGGCGGCGCGCGCACTCGCCCCTTTACTGTCATTGAGATTGGTGCCCTCGGCTACACGCGTGTCAACAAGGGTACCTATGCCGGCCGTTTCTTCATACGGACCGACAACATCAATGTCGACGTGGAGGACGCCAACCTCGACAAGGGTAGCCGCATACAGCGTTTTTACGATGCGCAAAACCAGCGCATCATTCCTCGCGACGATGATCGTTTCGACCCACGCACCTTCCTGATCACCATCGACAAGCGACACAACGATCCGGATGCACTTCCAGAGCCGACTGAAAAGGCCGGCATATTTGCCACCGTCTTTTACGAGGGCTACGAGAAACGCGAGGGCGAACAAGGCGGGCAGCGCGTCGAGAACTCTCCAGAGGCCTTCCGTTTCCGACCCGATGATAGCGAGGACTTAAGCATCACGCCTGGACTCGGCATGCAACTTGCCGTGACACAGTGGGGCCCTGCCGTGGGTGATAACATCAACGAGCGTGAGTACTTTGAGCAACTGCGCGTTTCGCTCCGTTTCTACTGGCAGCAGTGTGTCGACCAACCTTTCCTGCAGCTCGAGCAGTGGTGTGCACATATGATGGCCAATCCCATCCCGGTCCTTGCGGCCTGGGGCATCAACGGCCAGAAGACGTACGAGAAGAACGCCAGCCTGATACCTGGCACCGCAGACGGCGCCCAGGTCGTGGCCATGGTCCGCGACGTGCACTGGCTGGTCCCCCAGTACATCCTTGGTCGCTGCGTGCCTGTTTCTGCGAAATGGGTGCGCAACCATTTTGGCGACGAGGATTATTTGGAGAACAACGAGACCATCACGTACCGTTTCTCGGACAAGCGCACTAACTTGGTCGACGAGGTCACGGTCACCAAGAAATTCTCAAAGAACGAGAAGGAGAGCCAGAAGGAGGCCGGCGAGGTCAAACTCATCAACCTCAGCGACTACACGGGCAAGCTTGGCCGTTTTGTTACCAAAAGCGGCACAGCCGACAATGGCTGGCAGTTTGTTGTCGCCGTCGCGGAGGCCGAACTGGACCGCAAGACCGAACTTGTCATGCATTCCGAACTGCCTCCGGAGCTTCAGGATGCAAACCAGTGGCCCAAGGCGGCAAAGGAAGGCGATGTGCTCATCACGGCCCTCGAAGCAAAGCCTCGTGCTTCTAACCAGAAGCTCGTCATTACGGTGCTCGCACATAAGTACACGGCCGAGGACTGTGAAGTTGTCGAGCCGCATCCAGTCTATGCCGTCCATCATGTGCCACCCAGCAGCACGCATGCCGAGCCATTCGCAGAGGACAACGGGAAAGAAAAATCGCAGAAGGCAAAGCAAGAGCAAAAACAAAAGACTGAAGCCCTTTCCCTCCATAGTGATGACATGGAATTTGACGATGACGATGATGCTGCTTTGGAAGCAGTCGATTTTGATGCAGACAATCAGGAGCGGGATGAGGAAGAAGAAGAAAACATACCTGACACTACCAAGGAGAGCAAGAAACGCAAGCGCAAGGTTGGAGGTGACGGTAGTGCCAAGAACAAGACCAAAAAGGCACGCAAGTGAGAGAAAAGCGTCGGACATAGGGAAAGGACAACACCAAATTTAATCTTTCTCATTTTTATACAATTCAATAAAAAAAGTACAAGTGTAACATGTTATTTTTTTAAGGGCACGAGGGATAGGTGTGGGCGGTGAATGGGAGAGAAGAACAGGATCGATGTTTGGTGGTAGAAAATAGTTATGAAGTTTGCGATTCTAGAAAGGTAGGTTCATCACACAAATGCGTTTACACTCCTCCACAATCAATAATACACACACAGAGAGACGAGTATCAAAATGGGACTCTTGGATGTGCTCTACCATTGGATTCTGATTCCACTCAAAGACGCCATTGGACTGCGTCTACGTTATTTCGCGGCATCGTGGCAACGTAAACTGGCACTCGGGTTGCTCATTGCCACGCTCATTACAATGCTTGCCATACCTGAGATAAACTTGACCGGCACGCGATGGGCCACCTTCCTCCCAGTGTTTGCCGCTTACATCACGTCTCGTCTCAGCGCAGGCGTAGCGCTCTTCGATCACGTTCGCGTTATGCATGATCCGGATTTTGGCTTTGCTGGCATGGCGACAGATAACGATAGTGAGGAGTTTGGGCGCACGTAATAATGGAAAAATCATCATAAAAAAAAGCATGCCATCGTCCTCATTATTATAAAGTTTAGGAGATACCCCAAGGTAAGAATGATAAACATAAATAAATAAGATCCCAAGATCATGGGTCTTCAACTGTGGTTTCACCTATTTTTCCATCTTTAACAGAATCTCTTTTCTCTCTGTATGTTTGTTTGTCCGGTTGGTGGCGGTATGCGATCATTCTTCTTCTACTGTAAAGTGTAAAGGTACGAGGACTGTACAAAAAAAAGGAACTCTCCTCTGAGTATATCCACTTGCTTTTTTAGCTTCAATCAATGGCCGTGCAATTGAGGTTAGATCTCAACGAGGCGCAGCTGTTTGCTGGCGGCACGAGCGACGTGCACGTGGGGCGCTTTGACGTGGCCACTTGTTTCCAACATCAAGGTGATGCCTCAGACGCGCAGAACAACGAGCGGCGTCTCCACGGCATGCACAACGGGGTGCCTCCCAAAGGTAAGCTAACACTGCTCGCCAAACGTACCAGGGCACAACGCAAGCAACAGGTCTCGGAGACCGGCAGGTCGTGGCACCAGAGTCAACGCATCACCGTTTTGGATGTGAGCGGTAATGCCACGGTCGATGTGGATCGCCGTGCGATTGGACACACCGTGTCGGACACGATGCTTTGGATACGCTGCAAGCAGCGGGCCCATGTTGTCATTGATGGCATGAGTAACGAGGGCGGCTTTTGTATTAACCAAGGGGGCAACAGCTGGCTTCAGGTGCGCATTCGATGTGACTGCCGTCTGAGCTCTCTGTATGCCCAAGTCCGCCAGAAAGCAACGCTCGTAATCAACACGGATGAGGGTGGGTTTCCCCCACGCATGCTCCACCTCTCGTTGGCCCGTACGGCCTCCTTGCAGGGCACGCATCCGGCGATAATCGCCTTGAAACGTTTGCATGAGCTAGAGGGAATGAGACCGCGTTTGCGCAATTTTCAATACAATCCGGAGACACAACGCTACGACCAGCAGCTCGACGATTCTGAAGGCGCCTTGGCCATTGCTACAACGGGTATCGCAAGATTTCCCCGGATGCTATTATTGTCTCCCAGCTCTCGGAGAAGTACCATCGCCATTCCAAAGGATGATACAATGAAGAGTACAACACAAAATCATGGTCGAAAGCGCAGTCGAGAAGAGACCAAAGCCGTCGAGGAGGAGCATGGCAATAGTCCTACTCAAGAAGTACCTCACCGTGCTCCAAAACGCCAGCGTATTAGAAGCAAAGATGTGGATGAGAATCAGGAAGAGAAGAACAAAGGCATCTGGACAATTCTAAGCTGGCCATTTTCTTCTTGAGTTATTTTCCTACTCCAAACTAACAACCCACCATTACCATGTCTCTCTTCCCCCCCCCGTCATCGCCTCCCCTCGTCCCCCACCCAGTAAAAGAGAACATACCAGCAGAGTTCGATTTTTGAAATATAAAACAAGTTGTAATTTTAATTATTTGTCATGATTATGATATTGTTGGCTTTGTTGTTGTTCTTGGAGCTTTTCGAGTAGCACGGCCTCTCGACGTTGCATGGTCGCCATGACGTCGTCAAAAATCTGATTAAGCATGGCCATGCTCTCACTCATTTGCCACACCATGAGACGGAGTTCTTCCGGTGAAGCAGCCGTCACATCACCCTCCGTGTAAACCTTCAGCGTCGGGAAGACTGGCATTGGACCCAATACAGACGAAAGGTGATCAGGAGAGGAAGAATCGGCGACATTTTCGTTACTCATGAATACCACTGTTCACAACACGCTTTCTCTCTTTCTCTTTCTCTGCGATATCGGTCGCTGGGACTGGGGGGTGAAGTAAAAGAATGAATAACAGTGTGTAGTTAGTCCACATTGTGTGCGCCGTGGTGTTACATTGTTGCCCTACAGTACAACACGATTTAATTTATGTTGTCCCTTCAACTCCATGTCACGTATCAACGGACACACCGCGCCTCTGGGGAGCGTGATCCGCTCTTCCTGGCGCTCTATTTGGACCGTTACTTTGAACGACATGTGACAATGCTCGTGCAACCCGATCAAAAGGGAACACAGATCGTCACCATCGGAGGTCTCTATCGCGGCAGCAGTGCCCATTTCTCGCGCCACGGAAATAATGCAGGTGATGTCCACGAAAGTAGTACCCTCACCTTGCCGGCTGACGCCTCGCTATGCCTCCAGGCCTACACAACGGTGGCCAATCCAGAGGGTATTCTGTGTCGCCAGGAGGCCGGTGTGGGCACGTTGACCCTCGAACAAATACAACAGGCACACCAGGACAAGAGCATTATTGAGATTCCGCTGCGTGTCCACACCACGGCGAACAACCTCGTACGTGGGGTAGTGCGCATAAAAACCATTCGGCTTGATGCCCACAGGGCCGTTTTTAAGGGCCTTCCGCAGTCCTCGGACATTCTCGTGATGGCCGCCATGAAACAGGCCGCAAATACAGTAACCGTCGCAACTGTGAAAGAACATAACGATATAGAACATCCGTACGAGCAAGTACTTGTCGAAGCCTCATTAGCCGCGCCTACCACCACTGGTTTTGTGGCCGCCAGCGGAATCACCACCACTACGAGCACTACCACCACTACCACCACTCCCTCTCGTTTGACCAGGAAGAATATTGATACGGTCGCTTTAAGGATACGCTTTGCCGCACCACAGCCACACGAGAACTTAGCGTGCAATGTGGATGCTATTGGCGCTGAGATTGAGCGCTACATGGTCGCCTTCAGCGAGGAGCGCAACCACTATGCCAATGTCCACTCTGGTACGGCCCGCATTGCGTGTCCGTTGATGCCAGGAGAACTCACCGTCGCCAATACCCAGCTCGAGGTGCCGTTTGCAGTCTTTGTACTGCACGAGCGACCCCGCATCACCTCGCGATGGTGGCAGTCGCAGTGGCAGCTTCTCGCACGTCGCCGCAATTTTAAGGACGGACGTGCCATGGGCGAATGGCTCGAACGAGAGGCCAGCATCGGAGAACAAGCCGCCCTCGCCGTCACCTGGTGCACGCAGTTTGTGGAGACACTACCCTATGTGTCCGACATGATTGGCGACCGAGAGCCGGTCGAAATGTTTGGCGACATGTTCGCCATGCTCAGCGGGGACTGCGAGGATGGAGCCAGTGCCATTCTTATGGTAAGAGATGCGATGCGCCATGCTGGTGGTGAGCTCACACACACCGCAAGCAGTCCCGTCGAGGCCTCCATGCAGTCCAAGATGCAGCACATTGCACGTCAGTACGTTGATTTCTTGTGCATCGACGGCGTGACGGCAAGTCACGTGGCCGCCTCCAAAAACGGCGGTGGCTATGGTGCTCAACGGGAGTGCACGGCTGCACATGCCGCTCTCCATTGTCTGCCCCGCGACTATGTGGCGGCCTGTATTGGCCGCTGGTCATCCGAGCACACCAGTTTGGCACGCATACGCGTTGACGAGCGCTTTGCGGACGGCTGTCTTCCCGTGCTTGTCGGAGAAGGCACGGGCGTGATCGATGCTGGCACGGAGCAGGACCCTGTGCCCGAGGCGCGCCAGCAGTTCTTCCAGCACCAGATCATTGGTTGTCTCAAGAAGCAGATGTTCGGCGTGCCGGGTGCCGAGAGCGATTTCTACAAAGTCGTCCTGTTTGGGGCCACCAATCTCTTTTTTGACAGCCATCGCAGAGCCACCTTCCATTTCACGACACGCACTGCTCCTCATGGTGCGCGCATGGAACAGGGCATACACGGCAATGGCGTCCATTATACACAACTCATGGCCCGAAGCGCCGATGTCGTCCTCGTGCCCTATGGTGGCCAGAAGAAGGAGTTTAGTGAGGTCCAGGCACGCATCCTACGCAGCGTGGCCAAGAACCGCATTCCACCACCACCATTCACCACGATGGACGAGGTGGCCGCCGTCAATGCATCCTACGGGACGCGCACACGACAGATCTGTAGCAACATCGAGCACCGCATGCAGATCTGGTGCCAGCGCATCAATCGACGCCTGGCCGCGCAAAACCGCGTCGGCGAGAACGGAACCAACAGCAGCAGCGGTACTACAATTGTGCCCGTGAACATCTTCCCGTATGCCGGTCAAGTTGGCCAGGACGCTTTTATGGAGGCGCTTGAAGGTGCTGTGATGGCGTCTGCACGCAACGCCTCTCTAGTACATGTGGATTTCAACATGGAGGCACACCATCCGTGTATGCAAACAGTGCGCATCGGTCTTCATTGTCGCCACATGTCATATGCACCATCGGAATCGCACATTGGTGTCAAACTCAAGGGCAATGAAAGCGCCAAAGAAAACGAGAAAGAGAAGCTGGAGAAGAAGAAGAAGACCATTCCGAGCGCAGTTCGTCTGAAACCGGCAAAGACTGCAAAACGGGAGAGTCGAGAATGCACACTAAACGTCAAGTCCTTCCGATCTATTATCTACAATGGCGATAAAGCGCTCGAACTGCAGCCTGATCTGAACGGCAGCACCCCTAAGCTCTCGTTGCACTACTGGCCAAATGTAGTGCCTGGAGCGACTCGGTTACTCACCACCCTACTGGGTCTTCGTTTTGTACCACTCGTGCAACGTATTCAGGGTCTGCGTGGGTGTCGCGTCAAGAAGACTCCCAATTTCTACTACTGGGTGTCCGATAATCAACGTGCCTTTTATGGGTTTACTAAGAATCAGTGTCTGGCACTGGAGCCGCATCCTTTTAGTGCGGTGCCTGGCCTTACCGCATTACGGGAGCGTGTCGAGGCGTTTGCAGGTCTGCCAGAGGGCTACTATAATGCAGTTCTCATCAACTATTACCCAAGCAAGGAAGCCACTTTGTCTGCACACAGTGATGACGACCCATGGCTGTACGACAGCAATGATGCACGAGAGGCCCAAATTGCAACTATTGCCTCCGTCTCCTTGGGTGCCCAGCGTCTCTTTCGATTTGTGCCCAAAAAATCGCTGCCCCTCCTTCTCAATCAGCCTGGCATGCGAGACTGTGGCGCACCGAGTACCGATGACCTCAAGAAGCCAGGCATTCGTCTCGAGAATGGCAGCCTAGTGATGATGGAGGGTGAGACGCAGCGCTATTGGCAACACGAAATCCCCGCAGTCGGAGATACTGGAATGGGTGGACGCGTCAACCTCACGTTTCGGCGCATATTCACCGACCGTTTTGCCGTGCAGTACCGCGGTTACTTGTCGCAGGCACAGGTGCGTGAGACGTTTGGGCATTCCTTGTTAACGGATGGAGACCTCGCCCGTCTCTCACTAGACCGTCTTCGTAGTCTCTTGCGGCCACAGTATGCGACCTATAGTGGTCAAGACGGCCAGACCGAGACAATCGACCTGCATGCCCTTGAGGAGAGGAACAGCCTCACACCCCTGCCACAACAGTAGCGAGAAAAAAGGGGGTAGGATCTGGGTGGGGAAAGAATAGCAATGTACGCTTGCATAGTAGGCAGAATATTTACTCGTTCGTTCTCTCAAAAATTGACTTTGAATTTTCTCTCTCTCTCGTGTTTATCATTTTTTCTATCAAAATAACGAGAACATGACGCTAATATCAACACCAGTACCAATTATTATCAACGTCTTGGCTGTGGCAATATTAGCTCTCTTGCTGTATCACCACATCCAACTTTATGCCATGGACTATCAACTGAACAATGGTGCATGTGCGGTCCCTCCGACCCATGACGAAGGCTATGCACGCGTGTCGAAGTTTATACAAGAGAGGGTGCTTGCTAATGCAGGTAGGTATCAATGCGAGGATGATGATACGCGTGCCCATGTTTGTCTCGGCTTTCGGTTGCATGAGAAGTTCCATTCAAACGATCCATTCGATTTAAACACTGGGTATTGGCAAGTTGATGAGGAAACCGGAGAAGCGACTTTACTTAGTCCGACATCTCTGGAGGAACAGTTATTCTCGATTACGATTACCAATGCAAACGGAGGTGCCATCGGGTTGCACGGAGGCAAGAAAGCGCCCAGATATCCAATCCACGCCTTTGCACACAAGACCAAGAATGGAAGCACCCTGGGCGGTGCCATTGCGGTAGAAGATCGATTTGTTATTATCGATACGCTCGGTAAGCCTCACAATTTAACAGTGACGCCAGATGGTGAGTGGTTTGCAGACACTACTTGTTTCGCGGGTTGCAATCACTAAGGGTGTGGATGGTGTTTAAAATCAATAAAATCCTCCCGTTTTTTTTGACATGAAATCAAGATGGCTATTTTTTGTTTAGTGATATGAATTAACTAGAAATATGTGTATATTGTGGAGGGAGAGGAAGAAATGAAGGGAGGGTGGGTGGGTGGGGGAGGGGAAGGTGGGAGGGAGCGAGGGGAAAGGAGGGTGAGAGGAAGGTCTAATACGTAAAGATCTCAGCCGTATTCTGCATGATCTTCAAAAATTCGGCAGGCAGCGGACACGCAAAGACGAGCTCGTGGTAGTGGATACTGAGATCAATCATGCTGAGACCATGCGTAGCTTGCCAGAGGGCATCACAGTACATCAGGGAGTGGTTGAAGACCTGCATACGCCCCATTCTCATCGTACACTGTTGGTCTTCGATAGAAAGGGAGTTGTTGTCCTTGTTTGTGGCTTCTTGTACTTGGTCATGTGGCCAGCACTGTACGATTTCCCATTGCACTCGATACGGATCGTTGTCATTATCGTTGTTGCTGGCGCTTTCCTCATCACTCTCGTCCTTGAGCACAAGGATCCCATTGATGTCATAGAGGGTGGAGCACGAACCATCATGCGTGTTGTCTTTGTGAGACTGCGACAAATATCCTTCGTTAAAGGATGGCTTGCCACGACGATGACGTTGATGTTTCACAAAATGCCACTCATTGTTGTCTTCATTCTTATCCTTATTCTTCTTATCATCATTATCCTTGGGTTTTTTGTTACCGGTACTCTGGTCCTTTCCTGAGTTTGCTGTGATACAAACGTCTGAGTGCACACGATGCTTGTCGTAGACAAAGATCGAGCCAAGACATGGTAGAACAGATTGGCCTGCTGGCGTCGGATTTTCGAGTGCATGGCGCACATCGTAGATATGCGTGATGCCAAGAAAGTCCAGCCAATAGAGACAGTCGGCACCAAAAAGATGAAAGACAACCTCGCGATCCAGAGGACGTGTTGGTAATTTACGTGTCGAAAGAGGCGCTGGGACCTCTATCTGCTCCCAGATGTTGCATGCAACCTTGGGTTGGGGAAATGAGAAGGATTGAGATGTTTTGGTGCGGGTTTTAGGATTGTTGTCGTTCTTATTATTATTGCTGGTGCTGCTGTTATTCTTCTTCTTATGGTGCGTCTTTTTGGGTTTCTCTTTGATTGTGATTGTCCTTGGTGTTTTTGCTGATGTTGATGCTGCTGCTTTTGCTGTTGTTGGCATTGCGACACCGTGACGATAGTAGTGAGCGGCAGTCATACCACTTTGGATGCCAGCGTGCATATGCACTTGAGGTATGGGCGCGCTCTTGTGATATGTCTGGTGTGGTGATGCGTACCAGTAAAAGGGATGTGGTGACATGTTCGGATGGGACAAGGAGTACATGCTGTTGATTATGGTAGCAGTGATCGTGAAATTCGTTATGTACACGTAGGCATAGACGTTGTGATTTCTTAAATGGGGGGGGGAGGGAGAGAGATCATACTTGTCTTCACAAACAGAAGAAGGTACAAATCGAAATTTCTAAGGACTTTTCTGTTTCGCGATTCTGCGTACTACTATTCCATGATTTTCGTCTCTCATTCTTTCTTGTTCCATTCTATCTTTTTTTGTTTGACGGCTCACTATGGAGGCCGTTAACAGAACTCGAATGGAACCCAAGGCCGACCCAAACGAAATTCTTTGGAATATCGAACAAGCTCTCGACCACATCTATGGTGCTAATGCATGGCACCATCAACCTGTGATCAAGCGCGAATTCCATTCGATGCAAGGAAAATTTCACACCGAAGCAACTCGCTGGGCTAAAGCCAACGAACGCTCTGCTGGTGGACGAGCAGTGACTATTCCTTACAAAGGTACTTCATATTTTTTCAGCCATCATCCTCATCATCCGGAAAAAACAAGCGTACCTCCGATCGTGCAGTGATGCCCTGCAATCTAGCGGTTCCTTTCACACAAAGTCTGTTCGAACCGAAGATCCAAGGTTCACGGGCTGCTATAGAAGCATATCAGCAGTTTGTTGCCAATGTTATGGTCGTCCCAAACATTGTTGCTGTTATTTGCGCTATGCTGACTATTGTTGCGATTCTCTTTCCTTGTGAGCCTCCTTCGCGATGTAGCTGGTGTTGCTACTTTGATTTTGCTACTGCTGTTGGCATTGATATACGTTGGGCGTAGTACTGAGCGGGAGCCATACCATTTTGCATGCCAGCACCCGTATGCACGTGAGGTATGGGCATGTCTTTGTGGTAAGTCTGGTGTGGTCCTGTGTATTAGTAAAAAGGGATGTGTTGGCATGACTGCATGGCGCAAGGAATACATACCGTACTGATTGTGGGGGGTGAGGTGATGGTGGTGATCGTAATGGTGATAGTAATTTTGTCAATTTGCGTATATACGACGTCTACTGCAAAATCCATTGTAAATGAGTGGACCTGGACTTGCTCGTAATATGTGTGGGGGCATGTGTTAGCCCTTGTCTTTCCACATACACCATGTGTGGGCACATCATCATCACCGCCGCAGCCACCATTTGTGGATCGTTAGGTTCATTTCTGTCTGCGTGAGAACTATAACGTCCATTGCGACAAACAAAAAAGGCACAGCGGTCAGCATTTACCATCACCACGACTACCATCATTGCTGCTAGCCTATAATGAGTACCGCCACTGTACGCACCAATCGCCAGCTCGATCACCGCCCGACCCAACAGCCTCCCGCTCCAGCTGGAGCAGAGGACGAGCCTGCTGTTCCTGCGCGTCCAAATGAGAAGAAAAGAAAAAAAGAGAAAAAGAAAAAGGATCAGAATGACCAGCAACATCAGCAGCAGCAGCAGCAGCGCAAAAAACAGAAAAAACAGAAGCCGGAAACAAAACCGCAAGAGAAGAAGACTAAGACCGAAAAGAATGCCGTAACTTCTTCTGCCAGCATCAGTAGCAGCAGCAACAGTTCTCTCAACAACTCGCCCAAGAAGACTACAACCAAGAAGAAGAAGGAGGAGGAGAAGAGCAACGCACGTAAGGTCTTGACGCAAGTCGCCAGCGAACGTAATCTGGTACACAAGGACAACTATGAAATTTATACGTCACTCCTCGGCTACTGCACGCCCTACGACGGTCTCTATATGAGCCCCTATAAGGAGGCACGCAAAGCCCTCAAGATGCATCACATGTACCCGGCACGTGACCGTGCCACACATGAGTGGGTCTTCTTGATCTACCTCCGCAACGATGCGGCCTATCTCAAGCCAAGTAACACGGTGCTGCGTGCCGTCTTTACACGCGAACGAAAGGCCGAGTCCATGCCTGCAGACAATAAGGTGGAGGCTTTTCATACCGAAGAAGGAAGGACTGTACGTGTGCCCTACTGGCCATCCCTCTACTCCAAGTGGTGGAACAAGGACCGCACTCGCAGAAGGCAGACAACCGAAAGTAGCCATGAGACCAACGCAAAGACTGAAGGAGGTGCAGGCAAAGCAGAGGGGAAAGAGAAAGGAGATGCAGAAGGCAAAGACGGAGATACCATCCGAAAAAGCAAGGCCAAGAAACGCAAGATGGATCCAGGAGAAGTCTCAAACGGATGCGAAAAGGAGCAGAGGGGGGAAGACCAGCGACCAAAAAAGCGTGCCCGTGTCAGTAGCACTCCCAAAAAGAGCACGTCGACCATCGAAGCGTTTGACACCTCCGCTATCAGCACGCTTCTCTTTGGGAGTAATAGCAGCAGCGAAGAAGAAGAAGAGATTGCGGCAGAAGAAGGCCAAGCCGATAAGGCAAGGACTGTCAAGAACAAGAAGAACAGCAGCAGCAGCAAGAACGAGAAGAATCGCAAGAACAAGAACAAGAAGACGGAGCCTGGCGTGCTTCACGATGCCATGCAACCCATCATATACGATCCTCTCATTCTCGACAGCGATGCCATTGCCGGTGCTCTCTTCTACAATAGCAGCAGCAACAGTAGCAGTGGTGACGAAAGTGAGACAACTAGCAAAATGGAGAAACCGATAAAGAAGAAGAAGAAGAAGAAGAAGAAAAAGGGCCAGCTCCCATCTGCCGTCATCACGGACAAGGAGAAAAAGATTCAGCGTAAAAAGAAGAGCAAAACGAAGCTTTCAAAGTCACAAACAGCAGCAAGTTGCCGGGAGGCGGAAGAGCTTGCTTCGATGGACGAGGAGCTCGATGACATGGCACGCGGAAATGAGCGCAAGCCCGTCTTGCTCTGGCTTTTCCATGTCGCGCGCGAGGTGGCACTAAGCGGACCTGAGGCTGTGCCGGCCCGTTACCGTGCATTCTTTGACTATCCGGAAGAACACTTCCTCAACAGTGCGGTCACCTACTCAGAGGCACTGGCTTCCCTACGCACCGTGCCCTCTCAAGTGAGCCATCTACACAGTATCCTTTTCCTCCTTGAACATGCCGACTGGGCAGACGAAGCCCTGATGGACGACCGTCTTGTTCCTATGAGCGTCTCCTCTTCCTCTTCCTCTTCCTCTTCCTCTTCCTCCTCCAATTCCGACGTTGATGAGGCTTCGTCTTCATCATCACATGGTCAAGAACAAGAAGAACAAAAAGAACAAAAAGATGATGATGATGAAGAAGAAGAAGAAGAAGAAAAAGAAGAAGAAGGAGAAGACTCGAGCAATTACGACGACCCCATGGAGATTGACGTGTCACCACGACTTTTTGTTGAAACACCACTAGAAAAGCCAACATCAAAAACAATTGCAACAGTGCCTCCGCCTCCAGAAGAGAGCTCTGAGGGTCTCAGCAGTGATAGTTCTGATTCCAGCAGCAGCCCCATTGGCAGCACCAGTGATGCCGCAAAGAATACGTAATACCAACTTGTTTACAAAATAAAATCATATCTGGCCACCACCATTATTATCACCATCACGTAACATCGTAATGCAGTTGGTAGCAAGTGTTTGTACGAGACAATGAAAACGCTATTGGTACAAGAAATATGTGACAGAAGGAAATCATTTCTTCACTGGCAAAGTATAGAAGTCCCCCCCGCCTGCGCTCAGGTCATCCCTGATTCTATCCTGACTTCTTCTCCGCCCCCCCCTCTCCTATCTGTATTGGAGCATTTCTCGTGTGACCACAATGACCAGTATACGAAATCCCTCCGATACACAATTGCCTATGGATGCAATCTTTGCACTGATGGCCAACGAAAAGGAACAACACGACAAACAAAAACTCAAAGAGCATGTCATGGAAGTTGCACGTCAAATTCGAAATCAAAAAGACCTGCCTGATGCATGCAGAAACACCTCGCAATTCCAAGCCAGGGAACATCATTGTAGTACTACGACATGCTCGCCACAGAACCTGGCCCAAACACGTGCGGACAGAGGTACGACAACATCGCCGTCACTGACCCACCATGGATCTCGCCAAGGTGCTGGGCTGGTGGACCGAGACGTGTTTGTGTGTCGTTTTGGTGCCGTGCACGTATGCTGTGGACAAACACGCCTCGAGGACTGCATTGAGGGCACCGTACCCTGTCGTTTCGAGAAGGTGGGCCAAGGATGCCAGGTGTGCATGTTGACGGGACGTGACTATGGCTCCGTTATCAACAACACCATCGTGGGGACGCCACGTGGCCACATTGTCGGCAAGCGTCGCAGTAACTTACGGGAACGTCTTCGTGCGGACCACTACACCAGCCAGGAACAAGCAGCCACCTCTCAAGCAGCAGCGTCGGGAGCCGCTGAGCTGAAACACTGGGCAGTGCCGGTGCCCCGTGAGGAAAACGCCATTTCACGCCAGCAATCCTCCCACTCACGTCTCACTGTCTTTTCTCCTGCTTCTCCTTCTCCTTCTCCTTCCCTATTTCCATTTTCCACTTTGTCTAAAAAACGACCTCGTCCGTCCAACGGGGGTGATACCACCACCACCACTTCTTCTTTTTCAGGTCGTGCTTTTTCTCGCCGCCCTGTCCCCACTTTTGCTCCCGAACCGGCACTCGCACTTGCATCTTCATCGCCACTGCGACCACCACCATCGCCATCATTATCATCGTCGCCACAACCATCAGCAGCTTTCCCATCGCCTTCTTTGCCGGCCGGAGGTGCACGCATCTCTATAAACAAACAATATGGCACGCGTCGTCCACTTTCGCGCCAGGCACGCCAACGCTTGCGACAGAAGACCCGTGAGCGACACAAACCAAAGCAGCCATGGGAGGTCGGAGAGGAACGCTGGAAGCGTTCCGAGGCACGAAATGTAAACGCCAAGCGAAGGGAAGCAGAAAGTATCCTGCGCGCTCTTCTCAAACCCTCGCGACACGCCAAGCTGATGCCAATGACACAGAGTCACCTCAAGACGCTAAAACAGGCGGCCAAGGCCATGTCACAGTACCGCCAGCACTGTGCCGAGACGCGACAACATGTCTCTTGTTATGAAGAACTCGTTCTCTTTCTCATCCACGGCGGACATAGTCTCATTGCGCCTGCTCCTATCTCGTCTGCACCGCCATCGTCATTGCCCATATCCATGTCATCTTCATCACCATCCTCCCTCTCCTGGTCGAGCAATGCTGGAATGAATGAGAAGCACAAACAAGACGAACTAAAACACGGGAAGAAAGAACTGAGTCCACGGGAGGCGGCATCGCAGCGACATTATGCGGATGAGTACAAAAAGAAAAAAGATGAGGAGGAGCGATATGTCATGATTCAGTACGCAACGAATATTGTCATGGCACATTGGCGGATGGTTGTGATGACGTTCGAAAATTCAATGGCACAGGTGACCATAGGAAAGTTCAGACAGCTCGTAATGGCCGTAATCTATCAAATGAGGCAGCCGGACGGGCTCGTCTGGTACGAGCGATGCATTATTCCCCACAGTGCCTATCTCAAACGTTGGCTGCCCGACGAATCACATCTGGATCGTTACGCAAGTCGGGCCCTGCCTGAGCTGACGCTACGGGACCTCGGCCGAGGTCGCCACATGCTTAATGTGGCACTCAAAACGTGGGATGCTCATGTGCCCTATGACGATTTGATTGCCGCCTTTACCGATCCCCGCCAGCACATCCCGCTCTCGACACAGAAACCATCCGATGCATCATGAACAATGATAATAGTGCTTATGACGGGGGGAAGAGGAAGAATATATTGTCGGGAGACAATGTGGTCCCTTACCTTTCCGCCGCCGCCCCTCCCCCACTACCGGCGCACACTGCCTCATTTTTGCATCTTGTCTCCCCCTATATAGTTGTATTTCTTGTTGCGTTTACTGTCACTTGTGGTCCTCTGTCTGTTTCTCTGCCGTCCAGCCCTCATTCCCAGTCCCAGGCCAAGCGCCTCCCCCCGCTCACCCTTTGCTTGGACTTGCTCTGAGTTGCTTGGGGGTTTTTTCGAATGAGTGCTTTTCCGCCCGGAAACACGCCACTTATTGTCCTACGCACGGGTGCGGTAGGCTACATTGAATTTGCCACCGTCGTCGTCTACGTGGCGGCTCTGATTGTTTATTACGCCGGTCCCTACCTGTATGCAGACTCGGACAGTTACAGCACCATTTTTAACGTTTTTTATATCTGGGCAGCACTCAAGCCCGTGCTTCCTGTCATGGCGGCGATCTACACGGCGCTGCAGGTGTACGTGTTGGGTCCCATTATTGCCTACCTCATAGTCGCGGGCATAATCGCGGTCGGCTCCCTGGCTCTCTTCATCACATTGATTGCCGACTTTGGACGATGCAATACGGCACTCCATCCTTCTCTCGCATGCAACGATCCGCTCTACTGCTGTGCGTTCTGGAATGAGACATCGGCCTGCGCTGGGTTCGGACCGTGTAACGGGACCAGCGTGGACAGTCCGGGCGACCTACAGATCGCCGAGAACCACCTGTGGCTCACGTGGTTTACGCTCGGTCTATTTGTTCTCGAGGTCCTGTTGGGCGTGCTTGCCTACCTCGTCTTCCAGCGACGTCTAATCAAGAAGCAGCAGGCCGACATACTCATTGAGGAGGCCATCCGAGACAAGTATGGTGCAGGTGCTGTGCCGCCTGGCGGCATCGATGCTGTGGCTACACCGGAGGGCGAGGCTGGTGAGGAGACGTTTGATGCAACGACACCCATCAACATGCGCATTGGAAGCTCGCTATCCTCACTAAACTCGCTCGGAACACCCCTGTCGGATGGCATGCGTATGCGCCACTACCGCGAACAGCATCGATTGCCCTATTGGCAAGCACGTGCGCATGCTACGTTTGACTGGCTTGACGACTGGCTTGACTGGGGCCGTTTCCAGCTCGAGCATCATGTCCACCAGAGTATTGGTGCAGCACTCGTGCGCCATGAGTACAGCGACACCATGGCTGCCCACTATGGTTGGCAACAGCAGTGGTACCAACAACAACAACAACAACAACAGCATCATCATTACAGGGACACACAAGGAGGCAGAGAAGAAACGCCGATAGACCCATCTAGACCTTATGCTTTGCATTCTGTTGCAGGTGCGTCCACCATGCATCACGCGACCTATTCCGCTTATCCTCCTGCTCCCTCGCTGTCACATGGCCCCACACCACTACATTCTGCGTCAATAGGAATAGCAAATGCAGCAGCGTCCCCATATGCACAGCATATGTCTTCCTCTCCCCCTTCTCATCCTAATCCCCATACGGATCTTCATCGTCCACTTCCTCCTTTTTCTCCTCCTCCGGTTTACATGACATCACCTCCTGGGCCAATGCTCGATGCACTTCGACACGTACAGTTTGAAGAACAGCAACAACAAGAACAACACCGCGCCAGACAACTGAACTTGCTTATTGAACACCATCAGCAACAAAATCAGCAAGAAAGCGAAGACTTTAGGAACGATCGTGACTGGCCCCAGTCACGCAATGAGCGTCAGACCATGGACATTAGTCGACGTCGGAGAAGATGAAAATCCGAATCGTGCAAGCAGACAGAGCGGAGAAAACAAAAAATGCTTCCCCGTTCCCAAATAGATCCGAGAAAAAGACGGATTAGTATTAAAAATGTAAAGAGACGACCATAAAATCGATTTAATTTTAGCATGTCTTTTGAGAGATAAGACCGTTGTGGGACAAAGCCAAGAATGATTGAGTATTTTAACGTGTTTTTTTTGAAAAAAAAGTGGCGGTAAAAACGAAAATTCCTGGAATTTTAGTTTCTGACAATCCCAAATATGGTAATTTTTCTGGAATTCCC
>Ga0100402_1003020_pt1 | contig 18573 bp, 12 predicted proteins | sample CryGeyme20150102_FD_80419 | JGI IMG/M metagenome (GOLD analysis project Ga0100402, IMG submission 80419) | Groundwater microbial communities from Crystal Geyser aquifers in Utah, USA - Crystal Geyser metaG 2015-0102 | ecosystem: Environmental > Aquatic > Deep subsurface > Groundwater | place...
ATAGAACTCAAAAGCGCAATAGATAAAGTTGCGACTCTCATGAGCGTTCCTTAGGTTTGCAGGTTAAATGGAAGCGTCATGAGAGTTATCGGAAGTCTAAATTTTGTTGTTTGAACTAAATGAGATATCACTCAGCGGTGGCAGATTATTCCGGTCGAATTGATTTTAAGTGGTTGAAAAGATGATGAAGCTAGTTAAATAACTTACCAAACAACCCTTTTTTTGCGTCAGCATCTGGGTTGGAAATGATATTGCCAAGAGTTGGTAAACGCTCTTTTAAAACGTCTATGGTAGCACTTGCTTCTATCACCTGATTAAATTCTTGAAGAGAAAGGATATTAACTTGAGGCTCTGCAGCCTCATCGCAAATGCGAAAGCAAAACTTTGTGATGTCATCAAGCCCATCAAAAGGTCCTAGGTACTGAGGATAGTTAGAATTTTTCCTGCCAAATAACTCTTCAAATATCCCCCACCCAAGATCTGCTTCAACTGATCCATGGGCATGAATAAAATGAATGAGATAATAATGTCCTTTGAGCTGACTGTAGACTGCGCACAAGCCTTTTGAAACTTCACTCATGAGTAAACTCCAAAATCAACGGCGACGGAACCACCTGGCAGGATTTCAATTTGTAGAAGACCTTGACCACTTTGAGTTCTAACATTTGTTTCGTCGACGAGTTTTAACAGTGCAAATGTTTTTTGAAAGCGTATTTCGACTTTTTTACGATAGCTTGTTGAATTATATAAATTAAGTCTTCTTATTTCTTCAAAACTGAGTTCTGAAGGCTTCGCTTCACGAACACGCCAAAAATGATCAACACCCTCTTCGGCTTCCATATCGACATGAACGATATCGTAGGTTTCAAGAATCTTATTCCAAAACTTAGATAGTTCTGCATCTTTAAGTTCTGGTAACTTTTCACCTTGGAAAATCAGTAAGCGACCTTCTCCTAAAGTAATATTATGAAGCATAGTATGAAAATTAATCTTTTCAACTTTTAATGAGTTTTCTAAAAAGAACGTTTCAAAACGTCTTAGGAATAAAATATCTATTCCGGTTCGATTAAGAACAACTTTTCCACCAGACATAAAGACTTTTAGAAGGTCTCCAAAAGCTTTATCGTTAAGATCTTTTCCTGATAAGAAAATCACTCTCGAAAAATCAATTTCATCGTTAAACTTAAAGTCTTCGACTGGTCTAACTCTATAACACCAACGGTAACGATGATCGAGTGCCTGCCATAAAGCGAGCCTTTCCCAAAGAACTTCATCTTCATTTTCTTTAAAAACTTCAAAGAAAGTCAGGGGTTTCCATGGGGCATTCCACTGATCCTCATATACTGCATCAGTTAAGAGTCTAGGCATTACGGTCTGAGTAACGAGTGCATCTAGCTGTTTAAGTAGATTTCCTTTTTTTATTCTAGAGGGCAGCAGGATTGATGATGGAAGGGCATCTCTACATAGCCATGAAAATAATTCTTTTGAATGAAATGTTGGAGATTCATTAGAGCAAATTCTCTCCATCATTAAATCAGGAGAGGCACCAAGATAACCAATATCAACCAGGGTTCCCCAGTTGGCATTGAGTTCTTCTTTTGCTGTTTGAACATACATTTCTTCAACAGAAGCTTCGTATTCAGCGATTAATTTTTGCTCGCCGGCAGGGTGGCTTAAATCAATAGCTTGTCCTTCTCTTTTTTTCGCTTCAAGAAAACGACTAAAGCCTTTTTCAAAAGCGTTTGATCGATCAAGCATCATACTTTTAGAAATACCATGTTCAAAATATCGACCACGAACGCCGTAAACATCACAAGCAATGCCGTGAATAGAAAAATACTCTGCCGTCTTTTGACAAAAACGAGCAAACGCTTGAAAAACTCTTGGATCAAAATAGGAATAGAGCTTATGGATCGCGCCTTCACTATCAACAAAAGCCCTGGCTTCACCGAGTTCATTAATACAAAGATTGCGCGCTAAAATATGAGGAAGCCCACCGTTTGGTAAAAAAGGAAAAGGCGTCACCGGCATTAAAAAAATGATATGTTTGCCAACTGCTTTAGCGACTTCAACTAACTTTCGAAGATTAGTTTCAGGTTTTTCTCTGGCGAAGTCGTAGTACTCACCTGTTTCAGAATGAAAGGCCCAGTTCAGTGGAACTACGACAAATTGGCCGGGAATGGCTTCCAGCTTACTCTGCCATAATGACGCAGACGTACGCCAATAGAAGAACCACTGCTCCCCTGGGCAAACTGCGTCAAAATCCTGTGGTAGAACAGGCGTGGTAAGCGTCAAAAAAATCCCCTTCCCTGGATCATTTAGATAAAAGCTATCTGACTAAATTTTAGCAACTTGCTGCAGCGGATGTAAAGTTGTCAGTCTTATAACCGGGCGATATAACGATAATGTTTAAATTTGTTTTCAGGGGAACAGTATGTGGTATTTCAGCGAAGAAGAGAAACAACTTCAAAAGACCTGTCAGGACTTTGCTAGAAAAGAGCTAGCTCCTGTTGCTGAAAAACACGATAACGAAGAATCCTTTAATATTGAAGCCTTCAAAAAGATGGGGGAACTCGGTGTTCTTGGCATCACCGCGGACCCAGAATACGGCGGAGCCGGCATGGGCGCTCTTGCAGCGACTCTTGTAATGGAAGAATTTGGAAAGGCCTGTGCCTCTTCAACCCTTTCCTACCTTGCTCACTCAATTCTTTGTGTAAACAATATTGAGTCTAACGCTTCTAAAGAGCAAAAAGAAAAATACCTGCCAAAGCTAATTACTGGTGAGCATATCGGCTGCATGGGCATGAGTGAACCGGAATATGGATCAGACGCGGTTGGTATCCAAACCAAAGCGGAAAACAAAGGCGATCATTATCTTATTAATGGCACCAAAATGTGGATTACAAACGCTCAGTACTCAGACATCGCTTATGTTTACACGAGAACTGGAAGTGAAAGAAAGAATCTCTCAACTTTTATTCTCGAAAAAGATGCTGGTCAATACCGCGCAGGAAAGCCAATTCATAAAATGGGCATGAGAGCTTCACCTACGGGTGAGCTGATCATGGAAAATACTAAAGTTCCAACATCTCAGCTTGTCGGTAAAGAGGGTGACTCGATTTACCATATGATGAAGAATCTCGACGTCGAAAGAATTACCATTTCAGGTATTTCACTTGGTATTGCCCAGGCCTGTGTGGATCAGTCGATTAAATACGCCAACGAGAGAAAGCAGTTCGGAAAAACTCTTGTGAACTATCAGCTCATGCAAAAAATGTTAGCTGAAATGGTCACTGAAACCAATATGATGAGAGCGTTTCTTTACGATATGGCCAAGCGTTATGATATGGGTGAAAAAGGTCCTACCCTTGCTGCCCAAGCGAAGCTCGCTCTTCCAAAGATGGCGACTAAGATTGCACTAGATGCGATTCAACTTCACGGTGGCTACGGTTATAGTCGCGAGTTTCCAGTTGAGCGTATGATGAGAGACAATAAGCTTAATGAGATTGGTGCTGGAACGAATGAAGTCATGATTATGATTATAGCCAAATCTTTGATTCAAGATCATTAACAAAGATGTGTGAAATTGTCTGAGCACATTGAGTCCAAGAAATTACTCAGCTTTTTTTTCTTAGCTTATCTTTTTTGCAGCAACGTAAATGCTTATAGTCCAAAGCTCGAATCGATCTCTGCGACCGTGCTCCATTTATCTAGTGATAGTGTTTTAAAGGACCTAGACAGTAACCCGATCTTAACCTTTGCGCCCAATGTTTCGAGCGGTATAGGCTTCTCACTAGAATTCAAGAAAATTACTCTCGGCTATGTTTTTACCAGCCACCAAGAAACAGCTGAAGGCTTTAAAGCCAGTCAGTTCAATGACTTTAGATTGAATTTTGCCATTGGAAGCTTTGATATAAGGCTGAACTACCAACGTTACAAAGGTGCCATTGTCGACGCTAACAATTTAAAATTCTTTTACTCAGACTATGAAGTCAAAGCGAAAAATATTAGAGTTCATTATTACTTTGATAGGAATCATTTAAAATATATAAGAGAAGGAAAAAGCCTTACCACACTTGCTTATGAGACCAGCACTAGCTTATCCATGGGAACCTGGCTGGTAGGAATCAATATCGATAAAAGAGAGATAAAGCTTCCTTCCCTTTTAGAGTCACAACATCAAAGCCTTGTTAATCAAAAAAGTATTGATTACAAAACTAACTTTAACGCTTTAACGATTGGTCCAATCGCTGGCTATGATTACTATTATTTTTTCCATTCATTATTTTTAAGAGCTAAGGCTGCTATTGGCCCTGGATTTCAGTTTGATGGAGGAATTACGCCTCAGTATGAGCTCGCTCTAACTTTTGGTGCTGCTTTTAACCAAAATAACTCACTCATGATAAATATTGATTCTTATTTAATGAACTTTAAAAAAGATAATAAAAACTTAGAAAATAATAATATTCAGGGTGGAATTATTTATACTCTGACATTATAAAAAAAGCCCTCAAAAGAGGGCCTTAAAGCTATAAAGATATTTGAAATCTATGAACTTGATTCGTTTCACTATCAACAAACAAGAAATCTAAAAGCAAACCATCTCTCCATGAATAGCCACTTGAGGCAAGAGCTGTATATATGACTGAAGCATTTTGAGCCTCTATTACTTTATAGAAATTATTCAAAGTACTTTTGATCTTTAAAAAATCTTCCTCTTCTTCACCGTTAAAATAATAGTTCTTTAAAAGCAGTAGTTTTGTATCAATATTAGAACGAACCATTTCTAGAGCAGCTTCTTTTTCAATTTTATTTTTCATTGAAGTATTCAAATACTGAAAAAGTTTTTCAATTTCAACTTGAGTCACTTCGCTTTTAAATTGAAAGGCCTGAGCATTAAAACATTTGATAATGAGATTTTGTTGAAACCCCTTACATTCATTTATTAAAGTTGTTATATCAGAGCTTACATTGATTGGGTTGAAGCTTGGAATTTGCCCTTGGAAAGTACCTTTAAAAATAAATTCAAAAGTTTCGCTCCACTCCTTCCAATAATCATCATAATCCATATTGTCACAATCAACTTCATCACAATCAACGTCTTCAGAAATATCACGATAAAAATTTAAAGTAACAACGGCATAAGGAGTAAGTTTACCATCAATCTCTTTAAACTTAATTTGTCCGTCTAGATCACTTACCCCACTACAACCAGGGTCCTCACACTCAGAAACAGTTCCTTCATAAAAGCTTAAATCTTTATCGAGAAACACTTCAATACCCATCTCTTCGAAAATAACGACGGCTTCTGAGTCTGGAGTAATCATTACTTGAAAAAAGCTAAAGCCTTCTGCTTCATAAGAATCTGAGTTTCTTGCACTCTCACTTTCATATTCGCCAAGAGCAGGACCAATATTTAGCGGAAGCTGTGAAGCATGGACCGCTGATGTAATGATCATTAAAAGAAGTGTAAGTAGTTTCATCTATCTGTCCTCATTGAAGTGATGAGGACTTATAGACAGCGCAGAAAAAAAGAGCAATTATATTAAACAAATGAAGTCGATTCATTTATTAGATAGATAGTGGAATTAAATTCAATTGGGGGGAATCTTTGCCTAAGTGCCTAATATCGTTTGGCAAAACTGCTTTAGGAATATTATCTTTGCCCCAGTACTTCTCTAGAATCTTAACCAGCTCACCGTTTTTAATAATAAGCTCATAACCTTTTGTAACAAGCTCAACGATTTTTTTTCGTTTTTTACTAGTTTTTAGAATAGCTGGACCAGAAGGCAGAACATCGAAAATGAAGTAATCAAACTTTTCTACCAATTCATTTCTTCGAATATAGTTTATTCCAGTGAGAAAGGTGGCCTCAAAGGCGGTGACTCTATCTAGTAGAACCATTTTTAATAAAGTTTGTGGATCTTTTAAGTAATTGAGTTGAATTCCATTTATCTTATAAAGTTGTTCGTAAGGAGTGTTATGAATGACACCACAAATAAAACCATTTAGAGACTTTAAATCTTCAAAGCTCCCTTTTGTTTTTAAATAAAAGAAAGAAGAACTAAATTTAAAAATATTGAGTTTTTCAAACAATTTCAAATTTTTGTTATCAATAAGAACATGCGAAGAAAAAAAATCAATGTCTCCTTTTAGAAAATTTGATTCACTTCGTCTAATTGGCAAATATTTAAACTCGACTTCATAATCAACTGCTTTAAAAATTGCAATATAGAGGTCATTGAGAAATCCACCTTTCTCACTGTGATACGGTGGATAAGGAAAAGTTCCTATAGTAAAAACATCTTTGGCATAGCCAGATGAAATATGAAGAAAAATAGATATAATTATAACGAACCTAAAAAGCATTCGTTATTTTACAAATTTAAAGACAAAACCTCTATCTCTTTCTACACAAATTAGTGAAGTTCGATGCGCCTTCTCATTGGTCAATATTACTGGGTTCAATGCCTTACAGTTTGGAGGCAGAAGAACACTTTGCTCCATTGGCGCAGAAATACGATTTTTATTAATTTCAATAATATGGATACTATTTGTATGGATACTTGAAGTGTCTACATACAGACTTGGTATCAGTTCACCTGCATCATTCGATCTAGCGATAGGCCAAAATAATTCATTAAAAACTTGGCCAGGTAAGAAATCAAAACGCTCAAGTGGTCTTTCTAGAACAGTTTGCTTGCCCTCTGCCTGTTGAACCAGAACTAGTTTACTAGAAGTAGAGTAAATGCTGGTTATTTGGTTTTGTGATAAAAAGCTCCCAATATGTCCTGAGAAATTATCGAACTCATCGCTGATTTTATAAGTTTGATTAATAACTTCATTCTCAAGAACACTTGTTCTAGCTCGCTTACCATCATAGAACCCAACAAAACCTGTACGCTCATGTCTTGAAAAACGGTCTTGATCAATCTCGCTTATTCTAACTGCTTCTTGATTTTCAAAACGTATTCCATTGGTAGATGTTTTTTCGATTGAGAATTCACTAAGAGAATGAATCGTTAAAATAGCATCAACTCTTCTTGAAGCATGGCCTCCAGAAAGTAGTACTCTAACCATTTTATTCTTATGTTCAGTTAATGTTGGAGCAAGAAGATTGACGATCTCTAATTTGTCACTCCAACGAAGACCTAAGGCCTCTTTCCAATTATCGATATTATTTTTAGTATCGATCGTTAAAGTTTCCAAAGATACTGTTTTATCATTTTGAATTTTTGGTGAAAGAACATAGATTCTTTTTCTTGTCGATTCATCACGACGATCAAAAAATCCAGTTGGTTGTTGTGACTCAGGTAAAGAACCTTGAGCGACAAAGATAGGAGCAGGAGCATTCTCAATATCACCAAGCTTAGTAGAGATATAAGCGAGAGAATCATTGGCAACTGCTACGTCTGGAAGAAGTGACCAATCGGAGTATTCTCCAAATAAAGGCTCTCCCTGCTTATTTCTAAAGGAATAGACGATAGCATCTTCAACATCTTCTGAATTAATACGAGTTGATCTCACTAGACGATCGTCAACACCGTCATTATTAAAATCTAGGCTATTAATACTTAGAATTCTTTTGGCATTATTTAAAGTGAAACCTTTAGTTTCTTTTATATTTTGTTCATCAAGACTAAAGAAGCTAAACTCAACTCCTTTTTCAAGATTTCTTCTTAGAAACCATTCTGGCTCAGAAGTTCCATAGAAAGACTCTAAAGTCGTCACCAAAGGCAATACCTCGCCTTCTTGAACTAATGCCAATGGCTTTGGCTTATCTAAAAAGGCAACAGTTCTCTCTTCGACATTTGGATCATCAATAAGCAGTCTTACAAAATTAACAGTATGATAAAATGTTCTAGTTTTATCTGCTTCAATAATCTCGACTTTTAACTGAACAGAACGATCTGCTTTTATATCAACAATTCTACCATCGACTGGAATTGTTTTACTTTTAGCATTCTCAATTTCATTTATTGGAAACTCAGATCTCAACAATTCGATTCCATCATTATTCGTTGAAATCTTAACGACGATATTCTGTGCATCATTCCAATAGTTAACTATTGGAAGAGGAAATCTAAATTTCTTATCTTTTAAAGTATAAGAAATTTCATCCAAACTCTTAAAGACAGGAACGATAGCTGTTTGCTCCTTAACAGAAATTAACTTTTCCATATCAAGGCGACCAGCAGAGCCAAGCTCAGGCTGATCTTTTAAGATATCATTATTAGAACTTAACAGAATACGTGCTTGAACTTCTGAAAGCTTGATGTCTTCCTTAGCGGCAATAAGCTGAGCCACAGCACCAGAAACATATGGAGCTGCTTGAGAAGTACCGCTTTGAATTTCATAGCCATGTACTGAGAACTCTAAAGGAACAATCGTGACAGGCCATGTGGAAAGAATGCTTTCACCTGGAGCAAAAACATCGACGTTTCCACCGCGGTTAGAAAAGTCAGCAATCTTACCTTCAATTGTTGTAGCTCCGACACAGATCACACCAGGATACGAACAAGGATAAAGTCTTGCGTTACTTGCGTTATTACCAGCGGCAGCAATAACAGGAATTCCGCGTGCTAAAGCTGAGTTTACCGCTTCACATAGATACTTCGTATCAGACTGTCTAAGCCATCCAAGTGACAAGTTGATGACATCAACGTCGCGCTTAATGGCATATAAAATCCCTCTTGCCACTCTATCAGTAAAAGCTATTTGCTTGGCTTCTTCACTTCCTTCATCAGAGTGAAGAACTTTAATGGGTACAATTTTAATATTATTACCAAGTCCAGCAACGCCGAAATTATTTTGTATTTCTGCAGCAATAATCCCTGCCACATGGGTACCATGACCAGCATCATCCATTGGAAGCTTTGCGCGTGGATCATTTTTATGAACAGTAAAGTTCCAACCAAGGCAATCACCTGGAACACCATTGTCATCCAGATCATCTCTTGAGTCGTAATTCGTTCCTCCGTCGGCGTTACATTCAGATAAGTTCTTTGCCACCATATTCTTAAGATCTGGGTGACCAAAATCAATACCAGAATCAATCACGGCAACCTTAACTTCTTTTAAATTGGAAGGGTTCGCCTTTTTAAAGCCGACAAAATTGATATCAGCAAAAGCATTTGTTGGCTTTTGCCCAGCCAGAAGATTAGCAAGGACTTCTGCTGGAAGATTAGCCGCTTGATCACCGAGCAGAGAAAGCCAATCTGGAGTTGAAGACTGTAAGGCTTCATCTTTAATAAGGACATAATTGATATCATCTTTATCTTTTCTTACACTTTGCCCTTGGCTGACTAATCCCCATTGATAAGCAAAAAGTTGGTCTTCAATTTGAAAACGCTTTTGCTCGTTAGCTGGAGTAATTGATAGAGCTTCGATTTTATCAATCGTTTCAATACCAACCACTTTAGTCGTTTGACTTAGAAGTGAAAGTAGCTTGTCTTGATCTAAATCTGATCTAACTTGATAAGCTCTTTTAAAATAATCAGAGTTAAAATTGTCAAAACGCTCTATCGTTAGATTCTTTTGAAGTTTCTTTAGAATTTTTGCACTTGGAGCATGCTTAAATTCAACAACATAATCACTTGCAAATACAGTTGATGAAAGCAGACAAAGAAGTAGGGTGCTTAATTTACTCATAGCACTCTCCTTAGTATCCAAGAGATCAAGAACTCGCCTTCAGTCATATTAGTTTTTTCTCTAATAGCATTAATCGGTCCTTCCATCCCTTCACGACCAAACTCACCTAAAGAATGTGAAACAACTGGTTGGTCTCCATTTTCATCACCTTCTCTAAATCCATCAAGTCTAGCAAAGCTATAAAAATTCGATTCGCCACCGAAGATTTCTTTTAATCCGTAGATATTAAGCTCTTCTTCTGCTTCAGAGATCGCTTTCAAAATGAGGTCTGAATACTCTTCAACGTCACCGTCAGCTTTAGCCTCTTTCGCTTTTTCAATATATTTTCTAAACTTACGCTCTTTAGATGTAATAGCGCGGTCCTCTTGTCTTAGTCTTGAAGCATTATTTCTAATCCCTCTTTTATAGCTTCTAAAGATTTTACTGATTTTATCGCGCTCCAGTAGCTCCATATAAGCGATACCATCTGGATGAATCAAGAAATTCACATTGATATTATATAAGAACAGGCGATCAGTTTGAGAAAGGATTTGTCTTGGAAAAAATCCAAAGAGGTAACGCTCTTTAATATCTTCAAGAATCTTTAATGCCTTATTCTTTTTTAAAGACCAGCCATTCCAAATTCTTGAGAATTTAACGAACGGTCTTGAGAAAAATCCTTTTTCATCCTTAACGGATTCAAAGCTCATGATCTTATTTTTGGCTTTTCCAAGGAATGAGTAACCAGGGTTACCGCCGCCCCCGCCACTAAAGTTAACATTGGTTTTAAGAAGTTTTGAAGCAAGTGCTTTAACCACATCAAAGGCATAACCAGCGTAATCATTTCCTGAATACGCTCCATCATATCTTCTAAACATTTCTTTAATTTCACCAGTCGGTGTTTCAAGCTTTACGTAATTTGAAGATTTCGTTTTATTCATACGAATCCAAAAGATTCCAACGCGACCTTCAGATTCTTTAAATTTATGTTCTAATTTAAATGGCTTAACCACTGCACTTAGAGCTTCGGCCGAGTTTTTAAGAAGGGCGTCTCTAAAACCAGCAAGTGCGACTTTTGTTTTGGCACCAAGATTTTTAAGATTAAGATCGAAAAACTTCGTTTTAGCACTACCTTGGCTATAACGTTTTGAAGCAGTAATGACAGGAATCCCCGCACCTGAAAGTGTCAGTGTCACCATGACTGACTTAATATTTCCAAGGTCTTTATAAACTTGAAAGGTATCTTCATCTTTTCTATAGATATGAAGTCTTGAAATGATCGCAGCACTTGGAGTTACTCCAGCATCAATTCGAACTAATTGGTTATAGAGATTAACTCCAGCAAAAACTGACAGTCCGGCACCAACCGAGTCCGTGATAAGAAATGATTCACCGACTTCTAAGTTATCTTTTAAGGAAGCAATAACCTCTTCAAGTTTTTGATCGCCTTCATCACCATCTGGTATCTCTTCGACGCCATCAAGAATATGACCAATTTTTCTTTTAAGCATTGGTACAAGCATATTTTTAAATGGATATTTAAGAGCTTGTGAAATTCCATAAAGAGGTCTGATATGAGAGTAACTTCTTGTGTAATAAGCATTTGGCTGAGCTCCAACACTTACAGGTGATAGTCCAGCAACACCAACAAAAGCCCCCACGCGTACGTTTACACCAATATTATCAACTAACTGGATAAGATTATCTGTACCAAGGTAATTACCGGCGACAATATTACGTGATAATTGAAGTCCACCTTGAAACGTTGGAAAAATCCATGTTGATAGTGGAAGTTCACTGACTGTTTCACCTGACTCAAGGCTCTGCGCCGTTGCCTCTTCAATCAAATTATTAATTTCTTGCTCATTTTTGCCAGCGATATCAGTACCCAAGAATGGCAGAGAGTTAATACCAGAAACAGCAGCATCAATAGCACTTGAAAGCCCTACTGATAAAATATAGTTAGAAAGTTCAGACGATGATAATGGAGATTCTGGGTCACCATAACTAAAACGTCTTGCGTACCCTTCAAAGATCTCTTGAGTAATACGGCCGTCTTCAAGTCCAGCGGCATTGCTAGGATTTGCATCAACAGCTAATTCTCTGTAATCAACTTTTAATGAGTCACCTAAAGAATTACGTCTAGCGATTAACTTTTCTAAAAGAATCGATTTAACAGATGGAGGTAAACCTGAATCGTCTACGATATTGGCCCAGTCTTGTCTCGTCAGTTTCTCTATGCGACGAAAGATCCAAAGAGCGTCTTCGTATGAACAATTAAAGTCAGTCGATTTATCAAGCTCAACTAAAACGTGATTCGAAACGATTCTGGCCGCAGACCAATTAAGTAAGTTCACGCTCTCAGGGATATTTAAGACTGAATAAGGAAGAACTAAAGAGTTAATGACTCGACGACCTAAACCGATGGCGGCAAGATCATTTCCCAAGGCTAAATTATAAAGTTCGTCTTCTGCACCCATGACAATAAGATCTTGCATCACGACAGTTGAAGAATCCTCTTTTTCAAAAGAGATCCAGCGATCTGTATCGCCAAGTAATCCTTCGTTTAAAGCATCTTTAAAACGATTCTTTGAAGCTATATCAGGAAAATTAACTTTAACTTTAGAAAGATGTTTAATCGCCGGAACATTATATCCAAGCTTAAGTAGTAGAGATCTTCTAAGTAAAACGTTATGAACTGTTTTACTGGCCATTAACGTCACTGTTTCACCAGTGGGTGCAGCAACACTGAAGCGAAAGTTTTTACCCAGACGGCTAGGAATACTTGATAAGTAATCCACTTGGTCCATATAGTTTACAGGTAATTTTGCCTGTGCATTTGGATAAAGATCTTTATCTTGCCAAAGATTTGATTCGGCTGGATTAAGTCTTGAAAGATCGAATTGTCCGCCCGAGCTTGCGACCAGATCAATAGCATCTTCAGGAAATAGCAATTGACCTTGATACATAAGATCAACAGCGGGCTCACTTCCACGTTCTAAAGGAATCATTCCAGGTAGTAAGCCTTGGGCGTGCTTATTCACCGTTAAGATAACGGTGATGGCGATGAACCAAATGGTACTTAAAAAACGGTGCACGGGCTCTCCTGTTTGATAAATCATTGTAAACAGAATTGGCGCTCTTTTCGACCCATCGTGTCATATTTACACGATAGCTAAGTCCTCGTATTAAAACAAAAAAGCCCCTCAAAGAGGGGCTGATTTCAGAGTATTTGAGACCTAAGCCTAAAAGAAGATATGAGCAACGATACCTGAGATTTTTTCAGGAGTTGTATCGTTAACTTCGGCCGCCTTAGCAACCAGCTCCTCAAGCTTAGAGATATTTCCAAGCTGACTTTGTTTAAGCGCTTTTTCTAAATCAAGAACGTTGGAGCCCAAAAGTTTTGTTGAAAACTGTTCAACATCTTTTTGAGTTAACTCTCTTGAACTTGATAAATTTGTCCAATGAGATGAAAGCTTAGCAACCTGCATAGAGCGATCATGAGAAAGACCAAATTTTGTTTGAATCTGGGCAGAAATTTGACGAACTTTATTTAGCTCAACCATGGCCTGCATTTTTTCAAGATCTCTTGAAGAACCAGCTGCTGAAAGAGCGGCAGAATTCTTAAGTTTGATTGGCTTAATTTTTGAGAAATCAACCAAATCATTAATGAAAGTCTGAGTCAGCTTAACTGAGCCAGAAGATTTTGATAACCAACCAGCATCATAGTAGCCATCATCATAACCATCATAATAGCCATCACCGTAACCGATATCATATCCATCATCTAGGCCAACATAATATCCGTCATCGAATCCAGTATTATATCCATCGTTGAAGCCATCCCAGTCACCATCAGAGTATCCGTCGTTATAACCAGAGTTATAACCATCTTCATCTCCATCATAATAACCAAGAGTATAACCATCATCAGCTCCGTCGTCGTAACCAAGGTAATAACCTTCAACGAAACCATCATCTGAACCATCTTCATAACCATGATTATAACCAGTGTTATAGGCACCGTTATCAGCTAAACCGTCGAGATAACCATCAGCATAACCGTTCGCATCTCCATCGATAAAGCCATCATTATAACCATTACCATAGCCAACCACTTCACCATCAGTGAAACCTGCGGCGTAGCCTTGATTATAAATATCAGTTTCTGCTTCATTATAGCCTTGGTTATAACCAGCATTAAAGCCTGTGTTGTAACCTTGAGTTTCTCCGGCTGAAAAACCAGTAGTATAACCTACAGCTTGACCGTCATTAAATCCATTTGCGTAATCTTCAGTTTGAAAAAGAAGTCTAGCTTCTTCATAACCGTCAGCATGACCAACGCCGTAACCTTGGTCATATCCGATCTCAATACCGTCTTCGACGCCATTGTCATAGGAAACATCAAGATCAGCTTGAGTATATTTCTTTTTACAGCCAGTCAGCATGAGCATGATAAAAAGAGGAGCTATTATTAATTTTTTCATTTCACTATCCATTCATTTACAAAAAAAAAGAACTCCCAAACGGGAGTTCTTAGTTTTATTTTTTTAGAAGAACATCGACATTACAATTCCAGAAATCTTCTCTGGGCTTGTAGCGTTTACTTCAGCAGCTTTTGATACTAATTCATCAAGCTTTGAAACGTTCCCTTTCATTGATTCCTTAACAGCGCTTTCAATCTCAAGCATGTTTGAACCCATTAATCTTTTAGAGAAAGCATCTACATCTTCTTTAGTAAGTTCTTTTGAAGAAGAAAGCTTATTCCATTGGGCAGAAAGCTTAGCAACTTGCATTGAACGATCGTGAGAAAGACCAAATTTTGCAGAGATTTGTCCTGAGATTTGACGAACTTTATTCATCTCAACCATCGCCTGCATTTTTTCTAAGTCTCTTGAAGAACCAGCAGCTGATAGAGCAGCAGAATTCTTAAGTTTGATTGGTTTAATTTTTGAGAAATCAACCAAGTCATTAATGAAAGTGTTAGCAACTAAGACACTTTTATTTGAATTAGAAAGTCCGCCGCCATCATAATAACCATCATCATAACCGTCGCCGTAACCGTCGCCATAACCAAGGTCATAACCGTCATCTACACCGATAGCATATCCATCATCAAAGCCAGTGTTATAACCATCTGTGTATCCAGCAAGGTCGCCGTCTTCATAACCGTCGCCGTAACCTAATGTATAACCATCAGACTCGCCATCAGAATAACCTAAAACATAGCCATCAGCGTCTCCGTCTGAATAACCAAGATTGTATCCTTCAGTGAATCCATCATCATTACCGTCAGTATAACCATCAGCATAACCTTGGTCATAGGCAGCTTCAGTATCAGCTAAACCATCAAGGTAACCATCGGCATATCCGTTAGCATCACCATCTACGAAGCCGTCATCATAACCTTGGCCGTATCCTGAAGATTCACCAGCCGTGAAGCCTGCAGCATAACCTTGATTGTAGGCTGTTGTTTCAGCAGCATCGTAACCTTCTTGATAACCTTGAGTATGACCTTCGCTAAAGCCTGTATTGTAGCCTTGAGTTTGACCTGCACTAAAGCCAGTATTGTAACCTTGAGTCTGACCAGCGTTGAAACCAGTTGTATAGTCAGCTGTTTGGAAAAAGTCTTTCGCCTCTTGATAACCATCAGCGTGACCTGCATCATAACCTTGGTCGTAACCAATCTCGATACCGTCTTCAACACCGTTATCATAAGAGTTATCTAAGTCTGATTGAGTGTATTTCTTTTTACACCCTGTAAGACCAATTGTTAGTCCGATGACTATGATTGGTAATAATTTACGATAACTCTGCTTCATGATCTGCCCCCCACATGAAATACTCAAACGGTTTTTGAAATAGCCGAGAAAATGTCCTACACCCTCGATTTGTTAATTTTCTTTTACGTATTTCTAAAACACACCGTCAAAGTGATTTTACTTACATTGTATTTTCTACATTTTAGGTTTTGCTGGGGTCAGAGTGACCCTTTTGCTACCGAGTAGTTTTTTCTTGTAGGCCTGCCAACCAATAACCTATAACTTAAGCTAAACAACCAACAAGATTTTGGTGTCAAAAAGGAACCGCTATGCGCTTGATATTGCTTTTTTTAATTTTATTATCACCAAAAATTTTTGCAAATAGCATGCATGCCTGTGCTGGAGACGTACAAAAATTTTGTCAGGGTGTAGAAAAAACTCGTTTCGCGCTCGATCAATGTTTGAATAAACATGCCGAAAGTCTTGGTCCTTCATGTAAAGCGGTTCGCGCTGAATTTGCTAAAAAAGTAAAAGAAAACAATAAATGCTATGGTGATATTCAAAAATATTGCTCTGACAAAACAAATCCGAAAGATATTAATGAGTGCTTGAAGACGAATGAGAAGAATCTTTCAAAAGAGTGCTTGGCACAAAAAGACAAAAGAATAAAAGAGATGAAGCCTTGTCTTGAAGATCAAGAAAAATTCTGTTCTAAAGAAAAGCTTGGAAAAAAGAGCTTAGCTAAATGTATGCTTGAAAATAGTTCTAAATTTTCAAAAGCTTGTTCTGAGGCAAGATCAAAATTTGAAGCCAAAGTGATGAAAAAACAGCCATGTTTTAAAGATGCCATTCTCCTGTGTGATGACGTCAAAAAAGATGGTAAAAAGCTTGAGGTTTGTTTAGGTAGTAATCAAGATAAACTGACGAAAGAGTGTAAGGACCATCGTCAAAAAATTGATGACAAGATTTCTGCTAGAAACCCATGCTACCTTGATGCAAAAAAACTGTGTGATAAAGAGCGTTTTCGCCCAGAACTGTTAAATTCTTGTCTTGAAAAGAATGAATCTAAACTTTCTAAGCTTTGTCAGGAGACTCGAACGTTAGCGGCTCGTCAGCAAAAAAATATCAAAGATTCATGCGCTGCAGATGAGAAAAAGTATTGCTCAAGTATTCCTAAAAAGGGCGCTGCGGTGGTGACGTGCTTAAAAAGTAACCTTGGTCGAATTTCTTTTCAGTGCAAAAAAGCTCTAACTGACTAAAATTAAAAAGAAGTTTTGTCGCTTCCTCTAAAATAGCCTTATTTACCTGTCAGAGTGCGTCTCCACACTCTATTCTAACTTGTTAGAATGATGGCTTATTATGGAGATAACATGTTCGCCGCTATTATTGATGACATGCTAAATTTAAGAGTAAGCCGTAACAACCATGAGATCAGCACTACAATCAATACGATGTATGCTGATTCATCCCCTGTTATGATTTGGCAAAATCAAAATGGTAAACGAGTTGTTACTTACGCTACTATTGAAAAAATAGACTTTAAGAACAATCGCATCCTATTACAGTCAAAAGAAAAGAATCGCTTCGAGAGTTTTTCCAAGGATTATACGATTTATATTCGCGGAGAAGAGAGAAGTATTCTCTTTAAGCAACAAGACTGTAAACTTAATGCCAATAAAATCGCTGTCTCTATCCCATCTGAAGTTCGACTTTTTGAGCAACGACTGATTCCACGCTTTGAAACACCTGAGAAAGTTTCTGTTGATGCACATTTCGATAAGAGAATAGGCGCCGGAGTCGGAAGTGAAAGAAATTTCAGTGCTCGAGTGATGAATATTTCAAAAGATGGGATGTGCTTGGAGTTCATTCAAAATCTTGGCAAGTATTTCTACGAAGATGACATGCTCTTTCTAAGCAATATAGACCAAACAAGTTTTAACCCTAAGTTAGAAGCTAAAATTGTTTATATTAATAAACCCGCTGCTGGTACGGATAGAATGAGAATGGGATTAAGGTTTATTAAGCCTTTAACGCAAGATCAACTGCGTATGCTAGTTAAATCTTATTTTCTAAGATAAATATCACTTAATGACGCCTTGCAAATATGCAAATATAGGGTCAATCGCTAGACTCTTTTTCCATGAACGAAACACAAAAAGAGATCCAAAAAGTCTTAGAAAGATTTCGCTTAGAGCAAATCGAACCCCATGCCGAACATGATGATCGCGATGAAAAATTTCGCATTGAAATTTATCAGTCATTAGGTCAATTAGGTTTTGGTGGAATGACGCTACCTTCTCAATACGGTGGCGCTGAAATGACTTACGAAGACGCCTGTGTTGCCTACGAAGAACTAGCGAAAAGTTCTGTCGCCTACGCAGTCACTCTTTCCGTTTCATCGATGGTTCAATCCATCATTAATAATTTTGGAACACCTGAACAAAAACAAAAGTATCTTCCGGCCTTAACCTCAGGCCAAGAGATTGGGGCATTTGCTCTGTCTGAAAGTTCTGCCGGCTCTGATGCCTCTTCATTAAAAACTACTGCGAAGAAAACCGATGGTGGTTATATTCTTAACGGTTCTAAATGCTGGATTAGTTCTGCAGGTGTGGCCAAAACTTATATTGTTATGGCCAGAACTGGTGGTGAAGGTTCAAAAGGCGTTTCAGCATTCATCGTTGAAGATGGAATGAAAGGCTTTGAATACGGCAAAAAAGAAAAGAAAATGGGATGGAGAGCTTCTCCAACTAGAGAACTTCTCTTTCAAAACTGTTTTGTCCCCGAAGAGAATCTCTTAAAAGAAGAGGGCTTTGGTTTTAAAGTTGCTATGAGTGCTCTAGATGCTGGCCGTTTTACGATTGGAGCCATTGCTGTTGGTTTATCTCAGCGCGCTCTAGATGAAGCAGTTAAGTATTCACTTACACGTGAACAATTCAAGCAACCTATTTTTGAATTTCAAGGCTTACAATTCATGATGGCCGATATGGCGACAGAAATTAGTGCCTCAAGACTCCTTGTTCGTCAGTCAGCAATCAACTTTGATAATGGTTCAACTGATGGAACTTTGGCAGCAATGGCAAAGCTTAAATCAACAGACACTGCGATGAAGGTTACAACTGACGCTGTTCAGATTCTTGGTGGAGTTGGTTATACACAAGAATATCCTCTTGAAAGATTCATG
>Ga0100402_1003027_pt1 | contig 18543 bp, 14 predicted proteins | sample CryGeyme20150102_FD_80419 | JGI IMG/M metagenome (GOLD analysis project Ga0100402, IMG submission 80419) | Groundwater microbial communities from Crystal Geyser aquifers in Utah, USA - Crystal Geyser metaG 2015-0102 | ecosystem: Environmental > Aquatic > Deep subsurface > Groundwater | place...
AAAGAGCGTTCTATTTACTGCTGCTGCTGCTGCTGCTGCTGCTGCTGCTGCTGCTGTTGCCATATAGTATTGTTTAGAGAAAATAATAATAATGTAATACTTGTGCCTTCGTATAATGTAATACAGATATAGATATCAGCGAGAGATCACTACTAAAAAGTTAATGAGAGAACGAGATACTCGAGGATGTTTTAGGCTGCTTGCTTGGCTGTGTTCTTGCGCTCTTATTTTTTACAGTATTATTATGTTGAGCTTGTTTGTTCTCAAGAAGTAAAAGATGATGATGATGATGTCAAAACGTCAAAACACAAGGATTCTGATACGGTGACGACGAATTCATGATACAATACTATCACTAGTAGAGCATGCGTACTCTCCATTTAAAAAAAAAATCAGCAGACTAGACTAGACCCCTACCAGGTACCCAAGTATTCGTTGGTAGGAGTAGCTCCTACAAGAGTAGTACTATGGTAGAGAGGAGCTACTACAAGTAGAGGAGCTGATGATCGGGAATAGCAGCACTCCTACATTAGAGTATTGGAGCACTGTGTACTTGATTACATTCTAGCTAGAGTAAGGGTGCACAGCCACACTAAGTCATAAAACAGGAAGGATGGGATCCAGGAACGACACCACAATCCAAGCCTGACGGCGATATACTGTAAGTGTTGCAGATGATTGATGAAATTGTGTACTCGAGTCATACGTAGTTATGTGCGAGTACTGCACTACTACTATTTAATATTATTATTACCAGTTGCAGGTTAGGTAGTTCTAGATAAATAATTGGCATGGGTGACACCCAAGATGCATTTCATGAGGGAAAAAGAAAACCGTATGACATTGAATTTGATAAATTTGCATGTTACGCTTTACCTAACGAGCAACTAGATCTACTGCTCATATTAATAAATCAAGCACAAGCACAACAAAGACGAAACAAATCACAGTGATACATGTTGTTATTCATTCGAGGTAATTCCAATTTCCAATTTATCATTAGCTGTCATCTCTTTTGGATTCTTAAATTTTGTTGTAGGTTTTTGTTCGTCGAGGCTGCATCTCTTCCAATTGTTTCCAGGCCAGTCGTTCGTGTTAGTTTTGTTGTTGTTGCTGCTGTTGCTACGAATGCACTGCTTCTCAACTGCAACTGCTGTAACATTTCCATAATATTTGTTGCAAGAGACGAATTGTTTTCTTCTTCTTATTGTCTCACTAAATTCCGCAATTGTGTCTGTCTAGTTTCTTTTGATTTCATCATCAACGTAACTATTCTTTCCCTTGAAAAGAAACAATCCAGTCAGAGCGACCATCGATACACCAAAAGCACCAGCAACCGCAATGTTCACTGGATCTCCTTCCTGTAATCCTTGTACGACACCTTTACCCTGTATCAGTTCCTGAATAAAGACCAAGACAAAAGCCATCTTAATAATAATAAATAATTGCGTGACACATATTTTTTGAGTGTGTTTGTGTGTGATATAATAATAGTAGTCATTTTAGATCAAGTTTGCCAGGAGGGAGGAAAAGCGGGCAGAGTGTGTGAGTCTTCAAGACGGAGGAGAACAAAAACAAAACAAAACAAAACAAAAAGAGGAACTATGGCGTAACCCAACATGAACTTAATCCACATTGTTTCATTTCTGGTTCATCCAATCAAGCTCAGACGAAAAAAAAAAAAGCCACAATTAGTGTAGCAAGACCGCCAGGCGAATACTACCTTCTTACCTGCGCTACTCGACCGTTCCAGATCTCGGCATTCTTCTTCAATCCAAATGGTCCCTGACCTTCGTTGAAATTCCACTGTCTTTCGAACAATCGTGTGCTACTACTGACACTGCTGCTGCTACTACTACTACTAGCAGGAGAAGAAGTAGTAGCTTGGATAGTTCTTCCCAGAGAGAGCGCCGATGATGTTTGTGGCGTCACAAAGGCACTACAACAAGTGTTACCACCAGCAACGGTGAGGCACAGGACAATAGCGACAAGCAACGAAATGGATCTCATCATGATAATTTTTAAGAATATTATTTCTTGGTTGCAAAATAAATGATATGGAAATCAAGTTAACTCTGTGAGTTAGTTATAATAAGTGTTGTATCTTTTCGTTTTTTATTTTACAGAGTTTGAAGACGCAACGCACTCCAAATTGATTAAGATAACTAATGTTTGCAAGCCTATTCATGGCTTGTTACGTAGTCTACTAGTACTAATAGTAGTAGTCTAGTATTAGTGCATTAGATCTAGTTGCCTTGTTTTCGATACAGAAGTATCTTTGTGACTCATTCATTCGAGTCGGATTTTGATGGGACTAAAACAAAACCAAAAACGGAGAAAAAACTATGACAAAAATCTCCGCGGTTCAATTTCTAACGACGAAGTGGCAACAATTGCGGAAAGTGTTATTAATAATATTATGATTTCGTAAAATAAATAAAATGAAATACAGTTTTTTTTTAAATGAAATTTACCTGCAATTTATCGGATCCTCTCCTCCTCTTTACAGTTCGTTGCCATCATGCTTGGTGTCTATCAGCGGCGTGAGCAGATTGAACCGCCGCGCAATTAATTTTGCGACTGACTTGGCACCTATGGCAGATGCTTCCATACATGCCAGAGCAGTTTCAATGGCATTGGGATAGTACAGCACACCCTTATTTGTGTGTCCTTGCATGCCTTTGGCACCATCGTACAAAACATACCCAACGGTCGTTCCTTTTCCTTGATAATCCGGCGTAGCTCCACCGTGCCGTCCTCCCCATACCTGAAGTAGAAAAAATAATAGTAATAATAATAGTAATAACAATATTAAATGCAACGAAAAAGTACGACGTAGGTGAGACGTGAAAGTGCATCATATTGACTTGACTCTCTTTCGCTACCCGCTCAATACACTCAACAACAAAACGAGTGTAACCGTAATAGGACTTTACCTTGGTATACTCGACCTTGTGGTTGGGTCCAAATAGACGAAACAGGACGTCCTTTTCCAGAACATTTGAAGAAAAGATCTTGTACAGGCCGTCCTCGGCAATTTCAGTAATGGCCGTAATATTGCTTTCCAGATACTTTCCCTGCTCTGTCATGCAAACAGCTCGCGGTAGCTGTGGTTCTTCCAGAATTTGAAAGTACTCGTGATCAAGCGTTCCATGACTAATGACGGTAGTAACGACCTGTGTAAACGGATTGGAAGCACAGGACGGAACTTGACCGGTGTTGATGGGATGTCCTTCGTGAGCAGTAGTAGTATGTGTGTCCATTGGTCTTTCTTCATCGTCGTCAGTGTCGACGTGACCACCTGCCAAAGGCATGGGATGCAAGACTGCTCCGTCCCAATCACTGGGAATCATAAACTGAATCCGTGATTGTTGGAGAGGAGCCGCAAGAACCACTGTATCATACGTTCCGAGCAATTCTGTGCCAGAAAATAATTCAAATCCTGTCATGCTGCCAATAACGGTCGTTACCTTTTGTTGTTTGTGTTGTATCACATCATCAACATCGCCACCACCACCACCGCCCTCTTCCTTTTTTTGACAATTCGTGTGACTGTTATTCACAGCTTGTTGAAAGGCACTCTGTATGATTTGATAATTACCTCCCACGACACTGTACAAGGGACCCTTGCTTGCTGCGAAGGATGCCAATCCTACCAAACCATTGACTTGTGCATTGCCCTGATTGTAATTGATCAAATTAATGGCGGTCAACAGCTCCTGACGAATCGATCCTTGATAGGGAACAACGCTGTTGAGCCAATAATCGGATGCAGAAACTCCGATCGTGTCCAACAGCTGTTCAAAGGATGCATGTACTGGTTTTAAGAGATTCACAGCCTTCCACATGTCATCGGGTGTTTCGAAAAAGGTATCATTGTTCTGACTTTCCAGTAACGCTGGAATCTTTTGAAACCGTTCTTGAGCACGAGTCGTCCATCGATCAACCTTGTACAAATCCATATTGTATCGTACCAACGTCCAAAACGTATTGAACGGTTTGGTTTTATTCGATATGAATTTCCAAATTCCATTACCATGATATATACCCAAGCCTTCTCGTGTTGTTGCTGCTGCTGCTGTTGGAATATTGTTGGTCGTTTCTACTGCAGCGACACGACCAGTCTGAAAGGGTTTACCGAGTTCCAAACTTGGATCATTGGCAATCATAGTTTTCAGCAACGTATTAGCTTCATGAAAGATGGAGGCACCAATTTCTACGATTCGACCATCCTTTAATCGTACGGCAGCAACACGACTGCCTTGCCAATCATGATCATCATCACCATCATCATCATCTTTATCATTGGGTGGTGGTATAACAGATACGGATGGATTCTCCTCCTCGTCGTGGACTACCTGTAGTGTTTCTTCTTCTTCTTGTTGTTGTTGTTGTTGTTGTTGTTGTTGTCGTTGTCCAATCATGATGGGATTTGGATCATAAATATGTATCGATTCTATTTTACATACAGGAGCATCATAATCGGTAAGGTACTTGGCAGTAAAGGTACCCGAAATTCCTCCTCCAATAATGGCAATCTTTTGTGCGTTGGTGAACGTGATCAACCATGTTGCTGCTACTGTTGCAAACAATTGCAGAAGGTAGCAGTGCTGGTGGAGGAGAGACACGGCACACTTCTTTGACATTCTTTTGTTGTTTTTTTCAAAGAAAGGAAAGATTAAAAAATAACAACGAAGAGAAAAATCAAATACTAATAGTAGTACTAGCTAGGTACAACTACTGTAGTAGCTACTCTCTCCTACTAATAGTACGAAGATACCACTGAGTAATAATAATAATAATACTGTGATGTTGATGAGAGATGAGAGTAGAAGCAAATTAAAAGAAGAATTATTATACTTGACATTTGGCATATGCAGGTCGGCATCTCAACCAGAGAATGTATCTTGTAGTAGTCTAGCTAGCTAGTAGTAGTAGAGTAGTAGTCTAGCTAGACTAGCTAGTAGGTCTAGTCTACTACTTGTAGTAGACTACTGCTAGATCTCTAGCTAGTATCTCTTGATCCGCTGATCAAGAAGAAAAAACCGTCGTGATGTTGTCTACTCAGTACCTACTAGTAGCTCTAGTAGTAGTAGTAGTAGCAGTAGTAGCAGTAGTACTCCTGCCTGGGTGGTACAACACAGTACAGTAGTGTTTAGGATAATAATTATTTCTTGGAACGGTTCGCCTACCAACTCTTTTATTATTTAAGTAAAGAATCTTAAAATCGAGTAAACTCAAACATTTTTTATTTGCTTTATTATTATTTCGCTTCATCAGCAACAAAGACCAACAACAAAATAATAATTATAACAATAATTAATTTTTAACAATAATTAATTAGACATCTTATTAGTAGTAACAACTAGTATTTGGATTCTTGAACCAACCACAGCAGCAGCAGCAGCAGCAGCAACAACAAATTGAATACTACTAATAAGAAGAAGAAACCCAACAAATACAAGCACATAATAATAATAAATAATAATAATAATAATGGTAGCACAAAGCTTAGCAGCAGCCAAACGACTTCGCAAGGAACTTCAAAACTTGCAACGCAGTAAGGACGATGACGATGATATATGTCTCTTTCCAGATTCCGATAATCTGTTAAAATGGATTGCTTTGATACGTGGACCGAACGATACACCGTAAGATTATTTTTTTATATTATCATACAATGGGATGGTTCGAATAATCTCATCATCATAAGGATGATGATTCATGATGAACGACGATAACGATAATTGATGACTGACGATGTTGTAATTATTTTCTTGACCTGTCAAAGAAGAACCAAACTGTGGTTTTGTGCTGTTTGACTGCAAATTGTTTTCATTTTTCATTCCATGGTTTCCATCATCTATCTTATACTCTCTCTCTCACACACACTCTCTCTTATCTATTATTAAAATGTCTCTATTTTCTCTCTATATATTAAAAATATATAACAGATACGAAGGAGGTGTTTTTCAATTGTCCATTCTTTGTGGTACCGATTATCCATTAGCGCCACCCAAAATGACATTCGTTACCAAGGTATTTCATCCCAATGTGCACTTTAAAACGGGTGATATATGTTTGGATATACTCAAAAAGGAATGGAGTCCAGGTACGTACCGACGTATTAGCCAGCGAGCTAGCTAGCGAGTAGTAGGAGTACTGTACCCTGTGTGTTGTAAACGATGCCCTCCCCCTTTTTATTTTGTCTGACGCGTCTCTCTCTCTCTCTCTCTCTCTCTCTCTCTCTCTCTCTCTATTTTATTCATTGTAAATCATGAATGTAAAATGATACACTGTAATATATATATATATATATACGATAGCATGGGGATTACAGGCATCGTGTCGTGCTATATTGGCCTTGTTGAGTGCACCCGATGCCGATTCACCGTTGAATTGTGATGCTGGCAACATGATTCGAGGTGGTGATGATATTGCGTTTGCTACGACGGCAAGACTTTACACTATGGAACATGCAACGTTTTTAAAATGGCCCACAACATCATCAACAACATCATCATCGTAGTAGTCGTCGTCGTCGTCACAGCAACAGCAGCAAGAACAACGATGATAATGATCAAGTAGCAAGCAGTACTGCTGCTGCTGCTGCTGTTGTTAGTAGAACCTAATACTATGAGTACAAGCGTAATGCTCTCAAGGAGGAGGCTGAAAGGAATACCTGCTTACTGCAAGGATTTTAATTACAAGAGAACAACGAAGAAACAAATAAAACGTCGAAGAACATATAAGGATTTGAAAAGAGAAAGAAAAAAAGAACGTGTCATTAGCAAACATACATTTTCATTATCCATTCGCAGAAAATTTAATACAGAGAGTGCGTATTCGATATGATTCAGTAAAGCATATTATTATTATTATAGTAGGCCTACCTTTCTCAAAAGACTTTATTATTAATACTCCATGGGAAGGAACCGACAGATGCAAGGTTCCAATGACAACAATGACCACCCTAGTGTGTGCTCTCCTTACAAAACATCAATAAGAGGAGGCGCTTGGTGTGAAAAACCAGCTTTGACTCTTCTTGAGATATTCTCGCCTTTAGGTGTAAGATCCGTCATCACAAGCCTTCCATATTGTTTACTCTAGTAGTTCTATGTAAGGAGATTTGCCTCAAGTTTTTTTTAGATATTATTATCTAGGAACACAATCAGCGTGCGGAATCTCTTCGACCTGTGGGATTTTTTTCAGATGAAAAAGCATTGATGAGAGACATACATACATTGACGTTCGAGATTGACACCTTAAAGCTAGCAAAAATAAAGTTCCAAGCATCAAAACACTTAATATGACATACCTCTCCTCAAAAAAACCATGCCACTGCCACCACCAGCACCAGCATTGCTTTGCGTTGAAGTAGCAGCAGGCCCCAACTGGTCGCTACCCGGAACCGCCTGGAGACACAGCAACAGCTGTTCTTCCTCCATGGATCGCAATCGCTCTGTTACCTGTTTCATACGGGGACGATCTCGGGCTTTCTGCGTCCAGCAATTTTCCAACAGCTTTTTCAACTGTGGATTAAAATCAGTGGTAAATTCGGGCCGTACGGACTTGCCACAAACCAGATTGTTGTGCATGTCACGAGTCCATCCACCAAATGGTTTTTGCAACGTCATGAGTTCGTACACGACCATAGCCCACGAGTAGACATCGGCAGCTACATTGTATGGTCGATGCAAGGCAACTTCGACCGCCATGTATCGCAGTGTTCCAACTTTACCAGACATTTCAAATGGCATTTCTAAATCTACCTGTGGCAGTTCGCGAGACAATCCAAAGTCGAAAAGTTGAACACGAGTTCCCAAAAATCCAATATTGTTTGGTTTTAGGTCCCTTTGAAAATGGAAGATGAAAGAAGAAGAATCATTTAACTGGGAGGTGAGAACTTGAGTCCGCTTCACACAAAAAGAGGGCCGCACCTAATTAGCAAGCACGAACAACAAAAACCAGAACGAACAATTCCAAATTTCGGAGATGAAAAAGCTGCACAACACTTACCGAAATATTACACCCATTTCGTGTAAATAGGCCAAAGCACTGGCAATTTCTGTGGCAATTCCCAGTTTTTCCAAGTACAGGTTCCGTCGTTTTTGTTCTTGCATTCGTTCGAACTCTGTCATTTCAGGACTGGTCTGATTGGCACTTGCAGCAGTAGAAGTACCGGAATTAGTGTTGCTGTTGTTGTGCATGCTCAATCGTCGCCAAATGCCCGATACCAATCCCTGGTGTGTTTGGGGCATAGCGGAGGACGAGGATGACTGAGGCATTTTGTGCTCTTCTATCTTGGTAGTCGCTGCCTCCTTGGTCCAAGTCGCAATTCGATGATCCAACGTTTCATCGAGGATATCGAGTAACAAAAAGAAGGAATCGTGACGTCCGTCGGCAAAGGACGAGATCCCGTTCAACGCCCATCCCCGAATTCGCAGTATGTTGGGATGGGAAAAGGATGCCAGCATGTGCGCCTCCACGGCTAGCTCCGACGCGGCCAAACGAAAATTTTCGGGCTGCGACATGAGCCGTAACTTCAGGTGTTTCATAGCAAAGGTGTGATTCTTGTACCGGACTTGATGTACTTCTGAGAAGGCTCCCTTACCAAGGAGTCGACCAATCTCGAGCTCGTTGCGATCCGCCAACGATATTCCGTCGGATGATCGTACCAGACGACTGTTCCCCAGCATATCCCTCACTTCTTCGTGAATATAATCAGCCATTTTACTTGCTATATGTTCCGGCCATTTGTAATTGCTGCTAGACGACTGCTGTTGCTGTTGCTGCAGCTGCGGCTGGAGAGATGTTGTCGAATCTGCAGGAGATTGCTGTGTCATGGTCGCCATTGCTTGGTACTTGGTGCTGGTGATTCACTTATACAGCGGATTGGGAAAGTTCTGGCTGGCTGAACTTTTGTTCTAGCACCTCTTTTGTTACCACCTTGGGAACTCCTACCTATTGTGTATGTATGCAGTATGTATCTTTCAGTGTTAAGATGGCTTGAATCGTCTGGAATGACTCTGAACACTTGAACACTGAGCACTGCGCAATCGGTTTATATGTTGTATGATGTTGTATGATGCTTACTAGTACCCGTATGATCGTTGAACGTTGAACAGTTTTCTTTGTTAGTTCTACTACTCCCAGCTATTGCTATTGTACGTCACCTCAAGTTGTAAGGAGTTTCAGCCGTAGCTACTATTTGTAGCAGTCTAGTGGTAGCTACTCGGAGTAGATGAGTTCTTTGCAAGCTCAAAGTAGTCTAGTTGAGAGAAAAAGGAGTGTTATGTACCGTTGACTGCTATAGAAGTACCTCTATTCATTACGTAAAATTAAGCGTAGAATTTGCGTTGTGAACGCTTTTTACTTACTCCATGAAGCTTTATGACCCAAATACTCTATCATTAGAGTTAAGGACAAGCTATTTTTGCCTGTACCAGGTATTGTGCTGATTCATTATCAATGGCCCCTGGCGTACGCCAACCACTCCTCTTTTAGAGTTGAGACTAATACAAATAAATATAATATTATGTACCTACGATAATTGTTGTAACTGGAAATATTTGAGATAATTGTTGTAACCAGAAATATTTGACCAACCTGATGTAGACTCCAGTACACTTTCTACAGGCTTTTTTGAAAGTAAATATATGGGAGACAGAAGAGTTGTATAGCCTAGTTGTAGCTATACCACGTAGGAGTAGGAGAAGAAAAATAATAATGGGAAATGGATGATACAGTTCTAGGTAGACGCGGTACCGATTCCTGTACCACAATATTTTTGTGAGATGCGCTCAAGCAGCTCGCCAGAGAGTGACACCAAGCCACAACAATTACAAAAAGAAAAAGTGCGCATTCGGACATCCGCAACACTTATTTCGTCGCTGTATTGTGTTATGTTGCCAATCACAATCGCACGGCCAAGGCACACACACACACACACACACACATCACACCCTGCCACAACACACTGTAATCATCAATCACAATGCAACTGATCGTTTTTCTCTTTTGGTGGAAGGTGAATTGATATCTTCCAGCAATTGTTTCGTTTTGTATTTTGCTGCCAGTATGGACGACTGAAGCTGGTGCACTTCGTTGTTCATTTCCAAATGGGTGGCCTTATCCTTCGCATACTGTATATCAGCCGACAGAGACTCTAATTCTATACTCAATTCTCTAGCCGTGTTATTGGCCCTCTTTTTCTCGGAAGTTATCAGACGAACTTCGTCGAATGGAGCATTTACATCGGGCTTTCAATATCCGTTGGAAGGTTGAAAATGAGTCATATACACACACAAAATAAAATAAAAATAAGCGAGTTGAGCCGACAGGAACGGATGATCAACAACAACCATGTTGGAAAAAACAAGTATCCACAATTATTCAATAGAATGCTACTACCTCTTGGGAAGTTTCGTTGCGCGACTCTTTCTTGACGACAGAAGTTGCTGCCAGCAAGGGTACTGGGGGTGGAGGAGGAGGTGCACCCGTTGATTGTTGCCAAGCACTGTTGAAAGAATGCCGTTCAATGTTTTGAGCAAATTCCTCGTAAACTCGTTCTGGTGTCGAAACAGACAGCATATCCCCTTCGGTTTCAAAGGTAGTACCACCATCGTTTTGTTTATTAGTGCTGCGCTCTAATTCGGGTGCCAGTTGCAAGGCACGCTCTTGTTGTTTTTCGTTGAGCTGGGGTGGTCGAGACGTTGTCGTCGTGGATTTGCTTCGAAAAGCAAAAAAGAGAATTGCAGTCAAAGAAACTGCAACAGATGCCACGATAATAATTATAATCAGACCTGTTTTGGAAATTCCATCGTCCTCTTCTTCAGTCGTTTCGTTGTTTTGTTGTACGATGCCGTTCGTGCTGCCAGAACTGCCCGATTCCAATTCAATACTTGAAATTGTTACATCAGCAGCAGTACTGGCGCCAGGATTTTCTTCTTGCAGAAATGTTTCAATTATTTCGGCAATCACCGCTGGATCAGACAAGAGGGATGCCTGAAAACTCTGAATACCATCTTCGGTCCACTTGGGACCTCCCCCAAAGGAAACAACACCCGTATACGAAAGATTCTGCTGGACTAAAAATCTTCGTTGCTGCTGCCGCCGCCGTGATGTTTCGTTGCCAACAACGGAACCAGCAAATACCATGTCAATAGACATGAAATTTTCAAATGCTTTGGTAAATTCTGTTGCAATGTACTTTTCGATACCAGGATCCTTTTCAATAATTATTTCATTGTAATCGATGGTAATGACAAACGGAGCGAGCTCCACATCAAACCGTTCACTTGTTTCCGTGCTACTAGGTTCCATAGTGAAACTTGGAGCTAGTGTGTCTGGGTCGATCAAATTGTCATCTTCCAAGTTTTGGTTATTATCCTTGTCGTTCTCACTATTAGCTTCTTCTTCTTCTTCTTCTGCTTGATCCAGAGGATTTTCATCTGATGACAATGTAGTGGGAACAAACGTATCCAACACTTGACCAACCGGAGCTGCTGTGGGCGGAGCCACTGGAGCTGATGTAGGCGGAGCCACTGGAGCTGCTGTGGGTGGAATGACAGGAGCTATTGTGGGGGAAAGCACAGGAGCTATTGTGGGGGAAAGCACAGGAGCTGCCGTCACTGGAGCTGCTGTGGGTGGATCCACTGGAACTTTGGTTGGAAAGATTCGCACTGGCGATCTCGTTGGAACACCAAAATTTTCAATTGCTGGTGCCAGTCCCGGGAGGAAAGAAGACACTGGCGATGCCGTCACAGGAGCTGTTACAGAGGGAGCGACTGTAGTGAGGGGAGATGACTCTTTGGCTTCAACCTCAATGTTTTCGTCCTCTTGTTCTTGTTCTTCTTTCTCGTCATCGTCTTCGTAATCTCTCCCATCGTCTTGAAGAAACCACCAATCATCATCTTCGATGTCCTCTTTCTTATCATATTTATCCTTCAAGTTTCGACGTGAAGCTCCTTCCCAATCCTGGGACAGTAAAGAATAACCGCGAACTCTTCCCTGTTGCTGCTGCAACGATGGCGAGTACCGCAGAGCCTCAACTCTTGCGTTCAAAACTAGGAATAAAAGGACTTTCAAATGTATCATTTTCATTTGATTGGAGGGTAATTTCTCCATGATTATAAAGAATAATAAATACTTAAAAAATAATGAAATAATATTATAATCGAGTAATAATCATTGAAGATTGAATGAAGCCAATGCAATTACGATTCACAAGAAAATTCACCCGTAATCCTCAATACTTAACATTTGCGAAAGGAAATGGAAGGACGCCAGCATGCTCCTCTCAAAGTCTAATCCCGGATGTTTTGATTTGTAGCAAAAAAGTTTTCAAATCTTGGATGGAGACATCATAATTTATTTATTGCTTATGTGTTCTTTCTTTTTTTCCCCGTCCGGTAGTCTAGTGATAGACAGTATTCGGCAAAACTTGCTATGCGAACTCAGCATTTGGCGTGAGAGCACAAAACAGAAACAACGTCACTTTTTCCATCTTTTGTTTCTCAAGAAACTCAAAAGACATCCTACAGCATCGTACATCGTACATTGCACATCCTACACACCACCATGACCTACACAGCACCACATCGTATATCCTACTACAGCATCGTACGTCATATATTGTACATCCTACACACCACACTCACATAGTACACTGACATCTGACAACAATCATTGATCAATTAACTCCAAGTATGGGCGGATCATGACAACTCTGAGGTCACAACTCGGGAGCTGCAAAAGTTTCTGGAACCAATGCGGATACTCTTTCAACCCCTCATAGACCAACCATCAAGATGCCCTCAATTCGAGTTCAGGTACAATGGAAACATTGTCACCAGTGTGCCCTATCACCAAGAGGCAACACAAGAGCTCATTACGGGAAACTTTAGAAAGCGGCAGACATTCAAAGCAATGCAGGGAATGGCCATGATTCACTTCTACATCAACAAGAAAGGTCTCTGTTGGTGTAATGATGCTATATTCCAAGTGGAGCAGGAAAATGTGGAGCAGAATGGTGAAACAGTCTACAATTGGATTGATGCCACCAGTCCATCCTGGCATCACCTGCCTCCTTACTGAATCGAAAGTAATTCGTAGCTATACCAGTAGTGTGTCAGGTTTGCTTTGCTTCGATGGTCGTGTAATAGTTCCGGTGGAGTTGTGGTTCTACTATGCTTTACACTTGGCAACAGATAAGTTATCTGGACAACCAATTGCTTTTGAAAGAACATTGAAGGCCAGATTTTCCCGCCAGCTGGAAATTGCAGAAATGTCTGTCTATGTCAATAAAACAGCTCTCAGGGTCTTGATTCCTCCAGAGATGCGTGCCCCGGTCCCTGGTCCTGTGGTTGCTGCTGTGAACAACCAAGATTCCCCCTTGAACAAAGAGCCAAACCAGACCAATGCCCCCTTGAACGAAGAGCCAAACCAGGCCGATGCCCCCTTGAACGAAGAGCCAAACCAGGCTCCTAGTCCCCATGCATCCGTAGCCATCGATTTAATGGGAGCTTCAGCAGCTGAACATCCCCTGTTCCCTGTTCGGTGTCAAGTGTCAAGATCACCAGACCAGACCAGAATTCAGGCCAGGCCAAAGGCAAGCGTGTTTTGTGATCGTACTGTCGCTTTTGTCCATTCTTCTATGGGTCACTCGTTTTCGAAAACAAAAAAGTACGTCACATTTGAAAAGAAACTGTGACTGATCCAGCCAGTGCGCCAGGACAACAAGAAAGTGATATTTTTTCCATTCGATTGCAGAAAGAAAGAAAAAAAGGTTTGTTTGCTTCTTCCTAAAATAACTAGGCCGTCATTGACTTGTTCACGCATCGTCAAGGCATCTTTTCTTTAGAAAACAAAAGGACTCCACTCTTTTTTTCTTCTTCTTTCGTTTTTGGGCTTCGTTGTCTGCGGAGTGAGTTTGAAGGCCGTTTGCAGGTGACAGCAGTCATCGGAGGAATTTTTCCATTGTCATTCTTTCCCAGTAAGCCAGTACCTCCTTTGTCACTATTCATAAACCTCACCGTCTCTCCTACTAGCAATATATAGCTAGTAGTAGTGCTAGAGAGTAGAGCTTAGCTACCACTAGTCAAACCGAACAACCGAACGAAGCTTCACCGAGGTCTAAAATTACGTCGAATCTCGGGATGACGCCTCTCCCTTCCATTCGACTACTAGCTGCCAACTCGATACTTGTACAGGGCATAATTAGGCCTCGCTGTAGACTACTCAAACGAAGCATTGATCAATTCTGTCACCCCCTTTGGGGTGCCAATGGTTGCCCTCGGGTAGCTATGGCGCCCTGACGTTCCAGTTTAAAAAAAAAACTAAAACGAAGCATTGTTTTTCTTTTCAATGCATATAAGTAATCGAAAAAGTTACTTGGACGTGTGGCGAGTATCGGCTGCTGGGGGGGCATAACTACCCTGAGCCAGTTGCTTTCCAAACTTTTCTCGCAAGTACTATTTAGCTCAATCCCAATTTTGTCGGCTTTAACTGTGCTATTTGTTTCACAACATATTGTTCCTCTCATCTTTAATGGTCGTTGGCAGTCAAAAGGAGTGTCACTACAGTATGCTCCCGCAAAATGTCCTTCAAAAAAATATTTGATCTGTTCCGAGAGAAGGGTAATTGGTCGGCCGGTTCCACGAATGACTAGTCCTGTAAGTCCGTAATTCAAAATAAAACACGACCAAAAGCTATACTATAGGTAGCAACTTGCCATATGCCAGAATAGATCGTGGTCTACTATAATATTATACTACAAATTATCCAAATCTGACAAAGTCGCATCGCATCGCGTTTCCCATACCTGGAATGCATAGCATTTAATGAACGGCTCCTGGGGGGAGAAGAGAGACGCCAAGTTTTTCGTGGACCATCAGGGCAAGAAGTCCCATTTGGGCAGCACGTCCCTGGTTGAGCTCGATGGCCCGCTTTTGAAGCTTGGTCTCTTCGCTGAAAGAGTCCCATCCAAAGTCAATCGCACCGTTACGGAAATCACCAATGTGCTGATTTCCAGTCTCGGGGATGCTCTTCATGACGAAGATTTCGAGGAATCCAATAAAGGCCATGAGTTGGGCAATTCCTCCGTCGGGGATGGCGCCAAGGGCATCAAATCCACAGGGAATGTCAGCAAATTTGGTTCCGGACAAGTCAATATCTCCTGGCAGACGGATTCCGGCCTCTGTGACGAGGTATCCAACCACTCCAAGCATGCAGATACGTCCGTGCTTGATCTCGGTGTATCGAAGACGATCAAACGTTTCTTGGTCAGCATCCGAGACGATTCCGAAGGGATCGTAGAATCCAAGTGGGGCCTGGGCTCCGAGCTCGTTTTCGTAGGCGCTCAAAGCAGTGGTCTTGATGGCAGCCTGTTGTTGGGCAGGTGCAAAGGCAGCGGCAGAGGCAAGAAGAGAGGCGAGGATGGTGAACTTCATTTTTGAATAATAATAATATTAATAATAATATAATAGACTGTCTTATTTGATGTGGCAAGTCGAATGAATTGTGTGCAAATCGCAGCAAGCTTGTGCTGCTGACTACTCGAGTAGTACTGGTAGGTCTAGCGTGAAAGGATCTTCCAAAACCGTATAATAATAGCTGTGAATCTCAACTACTATTCGGCTTCGTACGTTAGTTGTGGATACCCAGGTTGAACTTCAACAAAAAATAATAATAAATAATGTTATCTTAATGTTGAGGAAACCCCGGGTTTCATATTGTAAAATAGCTGTCGCATGTACGTACACCAAAAGTATACCTGGGCACGTATTTGTTGGTGACTCCTATTCTAGGCACAACAGCTAGCTACGCGGAGTAGTCCAGCATTATTTTATTACTGTACTCTATGCAGGAACTTTCCGATCCAATCTAGTTGTTGCTATCCAGCCAAACGACCCGTATCCAACTATGATAGCCAATTTTAGTAATGACATTAGATTCCGTCTGTTGGACAGGAGGATCTTGGGCCCTCAAGTGAGGAGAATCTACTTGCCATTATTTTTTCTTCTTGTCACCGCACATTCTGACGACCAGAATATGCGACTGGGGGACTGCACAGGAATAGCGAGTAGTACCAGGGCCAGCGCCACCATGATGAGTACAGGCACAATTGTATACATTCATGAGTTACTGGCTTGCTTTTACTTTTACAATTCTACTAGAAAGGCATGCATTCGTACTACACCACTTCTACGTCTTTTACTGCGAATATTTGCGCTGCGAACATTCTGAACATTATATTATTATAACATTCTTTCTTCTTCTTCTGTACTTCTTTCGGACATCTCTCTCTCTCTCTCTCTTTATTGCGTTGCTCGACTTTGAATTCCCCACAAAAACACCATCCACACGAGTGCCACAAAACATCCGACGGTAACCCCGGCAATCAATGCTACATTGGTTCCCTCGTCGTCCGATTCTTGTTTTGCTTGTTCGTTCGTCGTCTGTTGATGTTCTTCTTGTTGATTTGGATTAGAACTTGTACCGTCAGGTTCAAATTCAAGTTCAACCGCATGAATGGTGGCGTCAATGTTGGGTTGCGAGTCAATGTACTGTTGCAATTTTGCTGGATCTTCCAACAGCATGATCATATAATCAATAATGACTGCTTCGTAATCTGTCAGTTGTTTGTTAAAGACAGATCTCATGTGGTGAATATGAACCGTTGCATTTGTTGTTGTAAGTTCATTTGCTCGGGCATCATTTTGTTGTTGTTGTTGGAGAAGATCGGTTGTCTGACTAAAAAGGCTGAGCGCGTAAGTAATGTAGTCGAAGGAATCAAAATCTTGCTCCATGTTGGTTTCCATATAGCCCACGAAAACTTCCATGAAACCGACGTTGCTAATACTGGATATGTCGCCTTTCATTGTCACTTTGTAATAAAATGGCTCCAATGTTACAGAGTACGATCCGATGTTATTCGCAGTATTACTACTACTAGTAGTAGTAGGAGTTTCGGCATTGTCGGGTAGTGATTCTGGTGCACTGCCTTCGTTTTCTTCTGCAGCAACTGCGTCGGATTCCTCTAACGGCGTACTGGCTTCAACGGAAACTGAAGGCCCTGCGATGATGGTAGGGCTGACAGTATTCTTAAACATTGGTGCCAGTGAGGGCGGGGGTGCTAATTCGCCATTTGTATTCCCGCCAATTGTGTCTGAGTTGTTGTTGTTGTTGCTGCTGCTGTTGTTGCTGCCTGCAGTTAAACTATCCGTTGGAACTACCGTTGCCGAGACATCACCAAACAACTCATCCTCCTTTGCGGCATCCTTTTCGCTCTCATCGTCTGCATTCAAGGCGTCTTCCTCATCTGTATCTTTGTCCTCCTCTTTGTCATCCTTCCCGGTCACCACTGCAACCGCCGCATCGTCCTCTACTAGGTCTTCGTCTAGTTCTTCTTTTGCATCTTTGTCAACAGCAACTACTACGTTTTCATCTAGACCTTCGTTTGGTTGTAATTCGGCAGCCAATATAACGTTCGTTTCAATTTCCTCTTGCGTAGGTTCTTGTGTAGGTTCCTCTGTGGGTTCATCGGTTGATTTTTCTTTCTTTTCTTTCAAACTTCTACCACTAGTATTAATCGTATTAGCGATGAAATAATAATAACGATGATCATGATCATGATGATGATGATGATGATCATGATGATCTACGGATGGTGTTCGCAATCCCCGCGTACGACGACCACCAAGAACCTTGGAGTTTGTGCTCGAAGTCTGCAGTAACAATAACAACGTTATGATTGTTACAACAGAAGGCCATACGACTATTCTTCTTCTTGTTCTTGTTTGTTGGGATGGTGATTGAACTGCCATTTTTCTGTTGCAAGTATCTCTGTCACACACACACACACACACTTCCTCTTTTTTTTTGTCTCGGGATTATATTATTATGAAATGCGTGCAGTACCAGGTATGATTATAATTATTTCAAATGGTAGGGTTGACTCGGCCTGGGTCACAAGTAGAGTACCGGTAGTTAGTAGTTAGTAGTAGTAGTTATCCCCGGGCCGTGTTACACTAGCTAGCTACTCGTACTCGTACTACTCTATTGCCAAGCAAAATTCATTCATGCAGTTATAAACCACCCTGAAACATCTTTCGCGCGCAAAACTAATAATTAAGACTGGTACCAAACTGGTACCACGGTACCTCTCGATCAGTAAAAGTACTAGTCTTGTTAATTACTACTACTAGTAGCTATCGTCTATTACGTAACCGGGAACTTATTCACTCTAATTATCCCTAAATTCAAGTGACCGTTCCTTATTAGCTTCTTTACTTCATCAAAAACAGGAAAAATCATCCGCCAAGAAAAAACACAGTGGAACAATCCGCCAAGCGTGTAATAACATTATGATGTTGTTGTTTGCAGTTTCCAAAATAGAAATTCAAATGATTATACTCCTAACGCCCGCTGCCCTTGCATACTGGCATTAGGAAGAGCGCCATTGTCTTCGCAAAAGTAAAGTAGTACAAGTAATTTTTAGAAGAGTATTTTGCCACTGTATTTATCGTGTATTTTAGCAGT
>Ga0100402_1003033_pt1 | contig 18530 bp, 16 predicted proteins | sample CryGeyme20150102_FD_80419 | JGI IMG/M metagenome (GOLD analysis project Ga0100402, IMG submission 80419) | Groundwater microbial communities from Crystal Geyser aquifers in Utah, USA - Crystal Geyser metaG 2015-0102 | ecosystem: Environmental > Aquatic > Deep subsurface > Groundwater | place...
GTGGGGAAAATACTGTCATACAACTTTTTTGAGCTTTTTTTGATCCTTTCCTCTAACTCCTCATCTTATAGGTTGACAAATATGGTGTCGCATCTCAGAGGCTCGCTATCGTAGAACATACTTCCTTTCAGCTGTCTGACTGGTCTTTTGATTTATATACCCTCATAGTATTGTATAAAGGTATGCCATATATCGGCAGTGACTGCAATGTAGTCATCATCTTTGTACTTTTTCTCGTTTATGATTTGGTTGAGATAGTCATACTCCTTCATTTCTGGTGGAAGGGAGTAAAAATCTTTGGTTTCGTATGTGTTGGCTGCTATGTCAGTGTTGATCTTGCCAGGATGCCGTTTACCATATGCTTTCTTTTCTATCTTTTCGTCTTCACTGACTGTTGCTTCATAGCCAACAAAATCCTTCCATTCCTTCAACCACTTTGTACTCAGAATATAGCATGTTTATCCTGTCTCTAACTTTCGCAACTTTACAGTTCGTTACTTCAGGAGTTCGTGCAGTTAGAGGCACTGCTTGAGAAGATCCTCTTAATCGATTTGAACTCTTGGGGGTGACTGGTGGCGATGTTGAGAATGTTTATTTTTATGCTTTTTGTTGGTCATAATATATTTATGTCAAAGAATTCCATGAATCAATTCATCAGGCTCCAATCTTGATATAGTAGTTGATGTCATGGTCAGATGATGACCAGGAGGTGGGCAGAACCGACTTGGAGCACTTGAATTCCTCAGCCCCGCACTGTTTGTAGGATTGCATGTTTTTGTCATACCAGATTTCATATGCAAAGTGAGCATAGGGAATGGGCAGCTGAGGAGGCAGGTGAGGGACAATATCATTGTGGTGAATCACTCTGTATCTTTGAGGAATGCTCTGGGTTACATAATTGGCAAAATTTTCGTTGCCCACTCTAGGTTCTCCATAAGTGTAGAGTTCATCACAGTGCCCAAAAAGATTATGAATGTCGAGGCAGGCAATGGTTGTGAGAGCTGATCCCAGACTAAAACCAGCCGCATATACCTTGGCATCTCTGTAGAGAGCTTGTAATTTTTGAATTTCGCTTCTAATGTATCCCTCGACTCCCATGAAGGCATTGTAAAATCCCTGGTGAACTTGACATCCCGAACACCCTGGGTAAGAAACCTACATTGAAAAAAGACTACTTGGTTTGCATCGAGATCAACAATCCAGTTTTGAACACTAACGGTACTTCTAAAGGTGACGATGATAGCATTATCGTCGGGGGAGTATCCGGTGAAACCGAAAATGTCAAGAATAGAATTATTGAAGGCTTTAGTCTGAGTAGAGTCACTCTTACATTGATGAGTTTGTATTGAGGGCAGTATTTGCAGGTCCATGAGTTAATTTCAGCTTCTGTGGCGAAGGCGTCTGCACAAATAAGGGCTAGATTGCGAGCCCGTGTAACATTATAGGTGGAAAAGGTTAGGTAGGACAGCAATAGGACGATGATAATCTTGATCATATCTTTGATATAGGATTATTGCTTAGCAAATCATTTTTAAAATTAATGGCTGAACATAATCTTAATGATCACTCTTGGGGGTTGTTGATGTCAGGAACATTAGAATTGTTTTTGATTGGAGTAATGAAGGGGTTCATTTTGTAAGTTTATGTCTATTATTTAATTGTCTACAGTCCCATCCCTTATCGATTTTAACTGCTGTAGATGGGCTCTACATTCTAAAAAGATTTATTGTCCAAAGAAACAGATCTCCTCTTCGATTAATGATCTGAAATATTATCAACTTGAAATATATTTTTACGAAATGAGTGCATTTCTTTGCTGGGGAAGCAGATTGCATTAAAGATAGGCACTCGTTTTTCACCTTCTTCTTTTTTTACCTAAATCGTATACATCGCGTCTTTCTCTTTCGGCAGACTATAGATACGCTCCTATTTTGATTGTCTGGTCTTTAATTTTTTTCTTTGAGATTTTAGCTGAATAGTATTGGACGGACAGTGTTCTTCCTAACTGATATCGACGATATTGCATCCCATTGCTTAGCAGAAGCAATCAACCATAGTACCTTGCATGCGAACATGATTTGGCAGTTTATAGGTATAGCGAGTAGAGGAAGGTTCTTCACTGCTGGCTCGGTGATAAGCTTTATTACTCCTAATCACACCGCTTCTTAAAGTTTTAGATTTTTTTTCAAGTTCAGGGTTGATGGAAATGGGATTCACTTCTTAGTTTAACTGTAAAGGTGTGATTGGTGGTTCGATCAGAACTGTTGGAATATCAAATATTCGTCTTCTCTTGCTTTTCATTTTTATTTTTGTCTATAATATAATATAGGTGATGCTGATAAACAAAAAGAAAAGATCACTTTTATGTAGCTTCAGAGCTTAGTGGTCTGTTGGTTCCAGGACTAACACCTTCCTCCCTGATCTCCTCTTTGCTGCTTTCATGATCTAAAACTTTGTGATTTCCGCCGAAGCATGGTAGCCAGTTGGCTCCGATAAATTTATTTTTAGCCCTGAGATAAATATCAACAAGGTCGACTACTAGAGTGAGGTACCATAGGTAGACAATAAGGGAAATGAGCAGGGCTATAGTTATCACATCTTAGACAATATAAAGGAGGACAAGTCCCAAAATGATGGCTGCCTATTCGGCGATCAGGTATATTTTTTAATTTCTTTCAGCCGGTTTTTCAGTAAAATATATGACAAGAAGGAAGATAGCTTCGAAAATAATTAGTATGACCACGTAGTAGAGTCTTTAATAGGAAGAAGCCAGAAGAGAAGCATAGACGATTCTTTTGATCATATATAGACAAGCTGTTCTGTCAAAGTAAGTTCGGATGATTGTGTATGCAATTACACCTATGATGCAGAGAGCTGTCACTCCAGCGAAAGTATCGTTGGAGTTCCCGTCTTAATCATAAAAAGAGTACGCTACAGCCCAATAAAAAATGTTGAAACTGACTAGCTCAACCCCAGCGCATAAACTATTGCGACAAATGCTGTAAAACCAGATCTCATGCCTTCCAAATTTGGAGTCGAGTAGATAACAAGTGATTGATATGATGAGCCAGAGGAAGAAGAAAGTGAGGAGGAAGCTAAGGGAAGAGCCAGCATTGCGAATAAAGTTAGCGTCGAGGTTGAACATGACATAGGGAGGAGCTGAGGAGGCTGTTCCTTCTAGAGAGAAGTAGTTCGGGTAGAAGAGGAGGTGCAACCAGTTCCAGCCATAGTAGAACTGAGCCACAGGATTAGATGAGAGAATGCGAACAAACAAAAAGTAAAAAATAGCTTGACAGAAGACTATGAGATTATCCATCTTGTACATATAGTTACTTCCCACATAGACGCAATGAGTTGCCAAGATTATTAGACTGAAGATGTAGCCAATCCAGACATAGTCTCGGCCAAGGTAAGCTCTGAAGGAAGTATCAGAGCTCACTCCATACACTGTAGCAGCTGGGTAGTTTCCATTCACACTGACGTAATTTTGTACAACTCCTGATAGGTTCAGTACTGCTGATGGTTGGCTTGACTCAATTATAATTGCTGATCCATCTGCGCTCACGGTGGCTGTGTTTGTGGTTTGGAGAAGTCTGGCGGTTGTGAGATTATGATTTTGTAGAGGCTAGCTGAACACGAATTTGTGGATATATTTTTGAGATGACTGCTGAAACGAACAGCCTTCAACTTTAACATAGTTGGTTTGGATAACCTGAGATTAAAGTGAAATGGGAAGGCAGCTGAGTTTATTGAGTGTTGAATTAAAAGTTGGAATTGTGCCAACTGGACAGCTTGGGATACAGCTTTGATTTACAGCTATGAAACCTTGGCAGGCAGAAAGGACTTGGTCTAAGCTGTACAGAGAAAGTTCTCTTTGAGTTGTGGCTATACAAGAGTTGTCATAGGCATAGAGACAGAGTAGACAACCTGAGGGACACGGTTAGCAGCTCTTTTCGTCAGCACTCAGTCCATAGCCATGGTTACACTGAGCACAAATTTATTCAGACCAGAAAGCCAAAGCCGGAGAATCCGTGACATTGTTACTAAAAGAATAATATCTTCTTGCGAAGAGTTGATAGCCATAAGGTTCTCCTAGAAGATCATTTTTATTATAAGCTTGATAGATAGAGTTTTAGGTGACTCCATTGATATTGAGAGTTGTTTTGATGTAACTTTATTTAAATGTATTGCTTTTGCACTGTGATATTCCTTTGATGCAGGCCTGATTTAGCTGATAGTAACCCTGGCTACATGAAGATACACATGAATTATCTTGGAGGAAAAATCCAGACTGGCATAGCAGGCAAATGCTTGTACTTTGATAGAGACAAATCAAACAGTTTGCAATATTTCCTTGACATTTGTTGGTGGTGCTGATAGCTGAAGCTTAGGTGCTGTAGCAGACGTTACTTTGGAGAGTGTATGCTGAAGAAGAACAGCTGAAGAGCAGAGTTTGTCTGATACATGAAGTGCTTGGAAGTGATACTAAGAGAGTATATCCAGGTTTACAGACAAGACATATGGAGGAGTTAGAGCACTGAATGCATGAGGGAGGACAGAATGATATTGTCAGATTTGTGGTGACACAGGTCGAGGAAAGATTGGCGTTCGTGCTGATTTTAGTTCCAGTTGGGCATTCTATGTAAATCAAAGAATACGGGAAACACAGAAATTGTTGAGAAGGGCATAGAGGGGATTACATGCTGAACAGGTGCTTCCGTTGCATACCCTGCAGTTAGTCTGGCAGCTTAGTCCACAAACTCCACCATTCAGGATGTATCCACTTTGGCACTGACTACAAATTATTGCATTAGTCCCACTGGTGCTCACCGCACAAGTTAAACAGCCCTGTCCACAGTTGACACATAGTCCAGCATAACCCACGGCTCCATTGCTGCAGTCTACATATCGATATTTTTACTTTGGACACAACGCTGTGTAGAACGGTTGAGGAATGTATTATTACGACAGAAGCAACCGAGTGGGTAAGAAGTGCTGTTGACACATGAAAATTGATAGGTGATTTATGGAGTGTTGGGACAATAGCAAGTCCTTGTTTTGTTGTCATAGAGGGAATTAGACTGGCAATTAAGGACGCACTGACCTTTGTTACCTTCTAGATGATGATAATATGGTGAGGGACAGGTTGTGAGGCAGTCTCTATTGAGCTGGAACAGTCCTACAGGACAAGGGTTGTATCCAATCGTGCTATCTGCTGAATACTAGAATACTTTATATCCCTCTTGATCATATATCGTTGCAATAGGCCAATATTGATTGATTCGAAGAGTAAAAGGTCCTACCAATGCTTGCTTGCTGCCTCTACAAGTATTCGAATATATTAACCCATCGAAAACAGTGTAAGGGAAAGTTTCATTTTGGCTGTCAAAGATACCACTTTGGCTAAATAAAGTGGTGCTTATTTTGAAAGGATAGAAATTACTGCTGCGCGAAATGGCTAGCTCTGTGGTTGAGAAATAAAAAATCCAACTGTTTGCGTTGGTGATGGGATTGGGTACAATTTGAGAGACTGTTCGAAAGGAGTCTAACATAATAAGGTACTGGTTGCTGATGCTGTTGTTTGTAAATTTAACCTCTTAAAAGTCAGTAGATGGTAAACCAACAGCTGAACTCTTAATGCCTATCAACCTCATCACTCCAGTGTCGTCCACCATCAGATAGGTCTTTATTGTATTGTTTGCTGTAAGAGAGAGGAAAGTAGCCCCAGTGTCTGTTACTATTTTGTTGCTGCTAACCGTCAGCCATTGACAAGACCCTTGTTGATTTCCAACGTACTTCACTTGATTTTGAATGTAACTCTGGGTTGGGTCTTCCCAACGCCAGAAAAGCAGAGAGCAATCATTTGAATTGAGTGAAAGCTTGAAGAATCCAAGGGTGCTTATTATTTCGTCTGAGGTAGTGAGTCTAATGCCCGGCAGAAGGGAATGGTACGAGATGGAAAGGACAGCACATAACAGGTAGAAGATGAACAAGAGGAGTTGACTACCCATGTTTATAATAATAAATGCACGCTGAGTTAGATTAAGATTATATAATCAATCATAGTTTTCGTTACCCAGATCATCTATGATCTTACTGAACCTCGAAGAGTTGGACTATATGGATACTCTTTGAGGCTACTCGCCTGGGGCCACTGGCAGCTCAATGTTCCGTTCCTGCAGGTTGTCTTTGTTTGTGTAGAAGCTTTTGAAATTAGATTTTGACAGAGCTTAGATAGCACTTATTTATGAGAGATTTTATCCTTAGCTTCCCTTCACATTGAAAAATGAGTTGACTGCATACAACTTTCCAATGTCTCTGATATCAACTAAATTCTGTAGGTAGAGCCTCAACTTTTCATGGCGGATAGCTTACGATTTGTAGTATACTTTTTCGGGTAGTTCAAGTATTCTAAAAGTGATCATGATATTTTTCATCCAACGGTTTAGTTCCTGTATACTACCACACTTACACTATGTAGCTCCTCGAATTCACTGTACCTCTTCCTTATTTGCTTTGTTTAAATACCACTATGGAAGAGCTTGAACTCGTAAAAGGTCACATATTCATTCTTCACAAACACTTTTGTGATCTATCCTTTCATAATTTTTAGCTCGTGATAGTAGTTAACCTCGTATTTAGGCGTTAAGGGTAAATCGTTCTAAAGACCGATGAAAGTGAGAATCCTGGCTCTGATGGTAGGAATATCCATAAGGGTGTAATCATTGATCAGCCTTCGGAAGTATTTTTCAAGAGCGTACTGTCTTTTGTTGATCTGTTAGTCCTAGTTCCAATAAAAAAGATGCTTTTTGGGAAGAGCAGGAAGATCATAGCTTTTGCCGAATGCTTTGATGAGATGCCTCAGACCGTTATGCAAATCCTCAAATTCCTATATAAATACATGCTTACTGAGTATCTTTTGACAGGGTAGATAGCTTTATTGTTATCAACCTCCATGACCTTCATGTAGAATTAATAATGATCAATAACCCACAAATGCTTGTAAATGTGAATCGAGCAATAGATGGAGTTTTTGTCGTCTAAGAGTTTCATTCCAATTGTCATATCAAGTTCTTCATCTTTTCTAGTAGAGGCTTCGTAATCGAATATCTCCTGGTAGAGTTGAATGTATTGAAAAGGAACTCGTAGTCCTTTGAGCATAGGAGTCTGGTACCAACGCTTATCTTGAAGTAATTCCTCTAAATACTCCTGATACTCCTTAGCTAGTTCAGGCAGAGAAAGAGAGTCCATGTTGATATTTTTCTGAAGAGGAAACCTTCCACAAAGAATGTAAAAATCTTTTAACTGTTCAGTGTTGTATATATGAGACGATATGTACTCTCCAGGTCTTGCTTTTCTTTCTCCTGAGGGCCGAAGCAGAGATGTTTGGTAAAAACTTTGATATCGTGAAGTAGATTCTTATGGCTAAGATTTAACGATTTTGATATAGATTTGGAGGACAATTCTGAGCTGTCCATTTTCGATTGAGACAAAAGGTATCAGGTAAGGAAAATCGTCAGAAACATTTTTGGCCATATTCCTATCATTCCTAAACTCTTGAAATTGCATTTCATGCTCCTTGATCATGTCGAAGGCTACAAGTTTAGGGTTTATGTATTTGGGCAAGGACTGACGCTTGACGAGCCAATAAGCCATCTGAACGATACTGATGGTCATCAGGATGCCAGAAAGAGTCTCATTAACTATACATTAAGTCCTGTCGTCAAGAGTAATAGTGCCTGCCACAAATCGTCCGATCGAAACAATTGCAAGAAAAATGATGAACTGAACGTGGCATCGGGTGTATGGTCTTTCTTTGATTAGTTATGACCTGAGAACCATAAGCTCAAGTACTAGAACAATGGAATTGATACAAGGACCTCCACCTCCTGCCAAAATGTAGCTGTACCATTCTTGATAGAGCCATACGGCAAAACTGAAGGTGAAGATGAAGATGCTAATGAATATGTACGAACACGATAGAATGACTCTCACCCGAGGGTATACATCTAAATGGAAGTACAAGTACTAATATTTTTCTATGTTTTTGAATATGACTTGAGGCGATGCAGGCGATAGGCGAACATGATGAGAAAGATGGTCGAAATAATAAGGTTGATGATTTAGTAGACAAGTAGACCTAATTTTTAACCCTCATTGAGCACGACTGTCATCCTCACCTATTTATAATATTATTCAAGCCAACACTGACAAAAATAACAACTTTAAAGATAATCGACTATCAATGTACATTGGATTAATTCTAACCCTTTCCATACCATCTTAGTATACTTTACTGGCTCTATCAATGAATATAAAATCCTATACTCTTTCTTTCAATAATATTATGATGAATTCGAGACCAGTTTAAATAAGAACGATACTGCTGTGCCTGGTTTTCCTACTTCCTATCTGCTTCGGGCTCCAAAAAACAGCAGTCCTTCGCCTCTAAGATATTCAAACTTAATAGATTTACGTCAGACTTGAAAACCAACAATTTACACTTTCCATCTACAATACTCACTTTGTCACAGATCCTGTCATAATATTTTGCTTCAGAAATAGAACAATTGTTTCTGCTAAAGATAACTTCTGCGAAGTGGGAGGTGTACTAGATCCCTATACTTGTGTAGAGGCTGTGGGATCTCAGGCAAATGGAGCAATTACAAATGTTGCCATAAATGCTTGGTCTACTGACAGTACCCTCACAAATACAGCCATAACCAAAACACCACTTAATAGTTCATTAGTTACTATTGGAGTATCCCAGGTTTCTATCAACATTCACTCCTTCGTAGTCGAAAACACAATATATGAGGCCTGGGCTGGATATCGAATTGATTTAGGAAACGACCCATTATCTAAAAACGCCTTCTTTAATACCTTCAGGATAGCAGCCCAGAACAACAGCGATGATTTAATGGCTCAGAGAAATCCTCACTGCTTCGAGTTTTACTACGAAAATTACATCAACTTTAACATTGTCTTTTACGGAGGAGCAATTCGAGGAGGAAACGATACCATGTTCATACATGTTCTCAGTTACTTCGCCCACTAAAATAAATCTGTGGCTATTGGAAGCAATATGAATGGATACATCGGATTATCTCTGTCAATGGACCATGGAGATAGGGACATGTATGCATTCATAACAGCCAACAGCACTATCTTCGATATGTACAGCCTCTATTACAGCGCTCCCTATCTTGATGAAAGTATAAATATCAAGGGTACAACTGATATTATAACCCTTACTGACTCAGCTTCTCATACTTTGGGATTGAACAGCCACTACTTCTATGGAGGGATTGCAAGGCTATACGATACAGGAGACGCATTTGGAGATGAGCTGATTCGGAAGAAGATGAATAACACATACTGTATTGCGGTAGGATTCCACAACCTAAATAATAGTTTCCCATATTCACCCTTACTCCCCGAAAATGAGCATATCGACTATGGCTGTTTTACATCTTTCGTAGACCTCTGGGAACCTACCTTTATCTTCGCTGTTATGGGCTCTTTGCTACTGTTGTTGATTTGAGTAGATCAATATATGACACCTAATTTCATACATACATATCATAATCACCAAGTTTTTTTGTATATTGCCTTCAAAGCCTAGATTTATTTGAATTAGTTGGTGGAATCAACATATTTGCTAGCTTGAACATAAAATTTGTCCATGAAATCAAATAATCTTTCATATACGATGTCAAGTAAGTTTGTTATTAATTCCGTCGTCTCGTTGCTGAATTTATAACTTTCACGCTATTTGAGCAACTACCTTGCATCTTTGACATATTTTTCAAGACTTATCAGATAGGATGAATAAAGACTCTGGACATTTTGAACCTGACACACTTCTTTAGCAGTTTACTACCCCTTCTTATTTGATTATGCTAACCTCTGCAAAAATTCAATTAGATTTTTAGCGTAAATGTAAAGAATATCCTTTACAAACTGACTCTAGAGAGCCTCACAATGTTCATTAATGTACTTGGAGAAGTCAAGTGTTAGTTCATTTATGACTGGCATTCCAGTCTTGAGAACATTAAAAATATCCTGAGCATACTTCAATATGCTTTCATTCCTGTCAATCCCCTTCATTCTCTCTATCAGGTTGGAAGAATTGTTCACATCAAGTTTCAACTCCTTTCTTACTAAATTGCCCTTGACTCCTTTGAGGCTGTTTCTGATGGCTGAAAAGATTTATAAATTCCAGAGATAACACTCAAATCTAGACTCTATCCTTGAGTTGATTTATTTGATAGATTTGACAATAGAGTCAAGAGCAGCAATCAGATATTTTTCGGCGTACGTCTAGCAGTATTTCAGTTTCGAAATGGAAGACAGGAATTATTTTATTTGTTTTTCCACTTCTGCCTTGTTATTTTTTATTTCAAATTTTGGAAGCATATTGAAGCAAGGAAGTTAAAGGTCGGTCAAATATTTTTGGGCATACGAATTGAACAACGACTTCAAAAATTAAGCATGTTCTTCATTTCTGATGATTGAGCTGACACATCCAAATGCATAAGACTGGTACTTTTCGCTCAAATGCTTGTCCAAAAATTTGGGATACTCTTCTTTGACTTTTATAATAGTTTCACAAAGCTCAAAAGGAGCCTTATTTTTAGACTCTTTGATCAGTCGGCTTAATTATTCAAAATAACTCTTTGAAATGGTTGTTATCGTGGCTCGAATACTGTCTGCTTTTTCAAAACTATTGACTCTGCAGCAGTAGCATAGGTATACATATTCGGAGCTTAAAATATAGAGAGTCTGGATGTATTTTTAGTTGAAAATTTATGGAAGGTTTCCTTATCGTTTTGTGCCCGATTTGAGTAAATTTTGATGGAATGTGGTTCGATAATAAGTGAAGAAATGTAGAATAGACTCTTAATAAATGTCGGGCATATTGTGTTGGAGATACCCAATCAGAGAAAGGTTGCTCCTGTTAAGTTGAAACTCGTATATTTCCATTTATTTGGTTTATATGAATTTAAGCTCTTCTTCTGAAGCCGATTATTTGACGCTTTTCAGAATCTGTTCTAACTTAGGGGCAAACTGAGGAAACATGATCAGGTATGAAGAGATGAACTTTACTTTTGATTTTGGATAAAAATTTTATATGATTCCATTGAAGTTAACCTTTATATGACGATTCATAAAGCTGGATTCTTTGTTGAAAAGTTTGATAAAGAAAGACTTAACAAAACTGAACAGCTTCGATCGGCTGCTTTGAAATAAGCCAAAATATTTTTTTGCCTGTGAGTAGGTTGTGTTTTCTTGGAAATATTGCATGCCGTCAGTCAATTCAGAAAGAGTTTGTTGGATGATATTTTCGTACATCTATCGACATGATATTTCGCAGGGATAGTCAAAAGTGTATTTGTTATGGTAGCTGTAGTAGTCAAGCGATTCCTTCATCTTCATCGAAAGGTTTATCATTTTTTTCTGCTTCTCCACCAGCTCAGATGTGGCCCCTTTCATCCCATCCAGCAGCTCAACTAGCCTGTCCTTATCCTCCATTAGGTTGTTGAATTTAAACTCGTATTCTTTAAGTAACTATCCCACTCGATAAATTTGCTATGATTTTTTGCGATAGTTCATTAACTTCTCTCGAAGTTACTAATGTTAGCGATCATAGTCAACATCGAAAAATATGTCCATCTTGGGCTTAACTCTGATTTCCTGCTCTTCGATTTGGGGAGCAATATCTGGGATGCCTTTGAAGGGCACCTATGGATCGAGGAATTTCAGTTCTTTGAGGAGCTCGCTTTGATCCTCAGTCAATTCAATATTCATGATGAGTTATAATGCATACACATAATACTGTTTGGATTAGAACTCACAAAATCATCTTATTTGAAGACAAGTATTCTTCCTCTTTCATCAAGCCCTAGAGCTGCTATGGGTTGAAAACAGCAACCTTGAATAAATACTATGGACTGAGCATATATCTAAAGTATGAAGCTTTCCAGGCTATCTCAACTACCCGCATGTCTATAGGAGCTTGAAGTTCAACATCGAACTATATTGCCTACATCAAAGCAAAAGACTCTCCCTTTTTGTATGCGAACCTCTCCCACTAAATTTGCTGAGAGAGAGGTAATTAGTTCTTTTGCTTTAGCTCTTTAGTCTACTTTACGAAATGTTTGATGTATTCTTGATTATTGATTCCATATAGCGTCTTGGGAAAACATTAGTAGTCGATCTTGTTGATCCTGACAAAATGCTTCTTTGCATAGTCTGAAATACCCAAGTATGAGAACCCATCCATACTAGGAGGAGTAATCCATACGTGAGAGTAGTATAGTTTCGGAAGTGTTGTGAGTTATTATTGAACTGATTGGATCGGCTTCAAAAATTTCAGCATAAAAATAATATCATATTCATTTCCTGAACAGTTTTCCAAGGGACTTTTTGCTAACGATTCGCTAGATACTTTTGATTCTTTGGTGTCTAACAGCCTATTTTTCTGGAGGATTGTTCTCCTTGTCAATTGAGTTCATCCTTAACTATTGTTTTTGTTTCTTTAACTTTTGATAGCTCTGTTTGCATTCAAGCTCAGTTATTTGCCTAAATAGGAGAAAGTTTACATTTTAAGAGAGGAAGTGGTCCTTTCCTGCATGTTATTTGTCCTTTGAAGTCGATAAAGTTGCTTCAACATCTTTTTTTATTATTGTTCCAACTTGCCTATCCTTTCCTTTTATTTCAGAAGCTGCCTTTTCAAATACTCCCTTCTTTTTTATCTTGACCTTCTCTCTTTACCAGAAGTACTTTTTCTTTTCCTTTTAGGGTGCTCCTATATCTTGTTCTTGCACTTGATTTAAAGCCATCGGAGCTCACTTTCTTTGTCTTTGTAGTGCTCAATGAAGTTAGCAAGGCAACTATCAGAGAGGAGTTGTTCTGGTGTGATTCGAAGATAAAGAGCTAATTAATGCAGGTTGTCCATCTTTTTGTATTACTAGTCGATTTGATCTTTGAGAAGGAGGTTATTTTAGATAAGCTGAAGCACACTGCTTGCAACGTTTGGACATTAATTGTTTTATTAGCTATTTTTTTTACCATGTGTGCTGATCATGCTAATTACTTTCCTGTAGAGAGCGTGAATGAAATTGATATCTTTGGTGAGCATAAGTTCACTGTATGGAGGATCTGATACTTCAATTCTATCGAACTGATGTCTAACAATAGGGCTATCTTCTATGAACTACCTGACATCTGAAATGTGCTATGTTTCTTTAAAGGTGACACTTTGAGGGATTGTAGTTCCAGCCACTATCTTTTTTTCAGAGCTGTTATTTTTATTTTTGAGGATGCTACTCCTTCTGACAGTATTTTAGATATTGTTGCTCATGAACACTTTATAACTAAAATCAATAAATACTACTTACAAAACAATCATATCACGTTGCTGGTAATCACATATCTATTTCGCAAAATATGTGGTATTAATTTTCCCAGTCCCTAAACAACTTCTCATAATGCATATTAGATTCCTCATAGTCAAATATTTGTTGTATTTTTTATGATAAATAATAATTAGCTTCTCCAAATTATGCAATTTGCTCTTTTGAGTATTTCTGTTAGATTTTGACATATTCGAATATTATTATCAGCCAAAAGAACATTTCATAGTTTAATTTATCAACTACGATTGATGAATCCTCTTTCTCTATTTAGAGGAGAAACTTCAACCCATTGAGTACTAACTATCGATAGCTGTTGAGTCTATTGTATTTCTTATTGTCAATAAGTACAAGCTACCCTAAAAATTAATCGTCGATCCTCATGTTTCGAATCATCTTTTCGATACACTGACGATAAACTTCGTTGAGTTCAAGGTGACTCAACTGGGTCAGCTATTAGTTGGCCTGCAACAAGGTTGTTCTATTGACCCAATAAATGTATATGTAGAGATTAAGCTGTAGATCTAGGATATTCTCTTTTAGCTTCTGATTTGAAGGTTCCAGCTTAGTGGTAGCCAGGTACAGATTTTTGACAAAGTTAGTTGTCTATGTGACCCTGACTTTAAGTTTCTCAATTTTGTCAAACAATGCTAAATTGTAGTGGTTATTATTCTGAAGTTGGCTTGCAATATTCTTCCTCATGACCATAGATACTCTTTCTTTGGGAATATTTTCGAGTTGATAGTTCAGCTGAGAGTCAGTCATGACAAGCAGATCAGTGAATTTATAAGGGTACCATAAAATTGTATTAGTGATACTTTTTGGAAATTTGTCAAGTCTATCAAAAATTTATTAAAGAGTTGGCCTTTGATCAACTTTTTTGCACATGTCAAGTACCAACTGCTTTATTTCTGTTGCAAAATCCTAATCTTCAGGATTTATAACAATGGCCATTTTTTGCGTGATAGGTTGCTTCATTCTGAAAGCCAAGTATTATGCAAAATATTTTTGCTCCATCTTTTTTCTTTGTTGTTTGAGAAGTTCAATTTTTTCATAAGGATTACGAATGTCTTCAAAATTTATTAAAATATCTTATGCTTACTCTTTTTTATGCTGATACTCACAAAAATCTTTGAAGCTCTTCTCGTCATAGTAAATATGTTATCCAAACATTATCTATGCAAACATGAGCCCGAGAGAATAAATGTCAGCTTTGTGATTGATTCTTTTGCCTTCTATTTTTTATGGTGCAGCATATAGACGAGTACCATGAGATGATATAATGTTTTCTCTGGATCCAAGCTTTTAGGAAATTCCAAAATCCCCAATTTTGAAAATTTTATTTTTGATGAATATGTTATGAGGTTTAAGATCGTTGTGAATGATAGACTTACTTTTGAGGAGCTGATAACCATCCAGAAGACTTTTCATAATGACAAGTAACTATCCGAAGTTGAATTTTTATTTTCTCCTTCTTCTAGCTTAGATAAGCTCATCAAGAGATGCATTGTAACAATACTCCATCACAATATAGTAATTATCCTCCGACTCGAGTTTGAATGGATATACTCTCACTACATTTTAGCATTATTTTTTGGTCATGTCCTTGTGAATTGAGGCAAGGTTGTCAATTTATCTAGAGTAAGCATATTAATTCGGTTGATCTTTGTTTTTGGGTATCACCTTCACAACTACTGTATTTTTATCTTCCATCAGCTCTTTGAAACTTGAGTTGATATCATACTTCAGTGGGCTTCCATTCGATGAGCAAAGCACTCCAAGGAAGCATCTCCCGAATCCTCCACGCCCTACTTCATAGATCTCAGAATCTGTAAAGACCATTATATTAAAAGCTGTGTTGAGCGTCTGAAGCAATCGACCATATTTCGGTTGACCTCTATGCCTTTGTTTTATCTTGATAGTCTCTTTGGGAGTTGCTTTCATTGGCAAATCTGATAGCTTATTATTATAAACGAAATCATAAAGAACTATGTATAGAATCAAAGGTTCGTAATTTATCAGAACAAAAACATGATTAAGATGTTTAAGAGAAATGCTCCGGCGAGCAAAAATTTGAGGTACTTAACTTGGCCCTTTAAACCTTTGACAGTTTTCTTGTACTATTTTATAACTGTTTTGTCTGAATTCAAGCTATTGTTATGCTAGCCTACATGTTCACCAGATGATTATTTATCATTTACCTTCTTTCGATATCTCACCATTATCTTTTTTAGCTGATCAACTACCATTTATGTACCTCTAGTGGCCTCAGCAATAGATTTTTCATAGATTGAATTTTTGAAAGCAAAATTTTTGACTTCGTGAATTTTCTGATAGTAGGCAAGTTCAACATCCTTATCAAGCTGCTTGATCGTCACAAATACATGCATATTAAAGTTCTCAGTAAAAGGAGCCTTTGACATTACATTGATGACCTTCACTCGAATTTCCTCATCACTTACCCAATATACTCTTTCAGTCTGGCAGTTGTGACATGATTCTGGGAAAAGAGGTATTTTTGGCAAAAGATGGTCATATTCTATCACTCGAACTGATGAGACAGGACAATTGAAAAATGTGATTTCCTTGTTCCCTGAATAAAAGTAAGGACCTGGGGTATCATATGATCCAAAGGTAAAATTCTGATTTTATGCTTTTTTAGCAAGACTAACATTGAAGTTTTCGTATTACTTACCATTCAGAATAACTGGCTACCCTGAGTACAGAACTTTATAAACATCTGCAATGTGAACATCAGGTATTATTTCTTTATACATAATTTTGTAAGGCTCTTCAGTTTAAAGCTACTTTTCAATTTATGACCTTCTCTTCTTTATATGTTAGAGCTCCTCAGGGCTAAGGACTACTTTTGCAGAGGAAGGAGGGCAATCTGATCCTTTTTCACGAAAAGAGTCAAGACAACGTTGAACAGAAACAAAAAATTTGTTAACAGTTCCTTCAGTGAAATCTGTAAAGGAAAGAGGTCCAATCGGAGTTTAGACCAACAGGGTTTTTGAAATCATTTTCAGCTACAGGTCTACACCTTCTACTTCACAAAAAGGAACAAATAAAGAAAGCTAGCGATCATTGGCCTCAAAAAGCAAGCTATTGTTCCTTAGTTTAAGAGCTCCTTTAACTTTCTTTGTAGAAGGTTGGCAACTAAGACTATCCACATCTTTATCTTCTTTTTTGTATTCAGACGTCAAAGTTACTAAATGTTTCAGCATATTTTATAAGTCATCTGAAAACTGAAAATCTTTCTGTATCTAGATCTTCCAGTTATGCCACAGCCAATATTAGCTCTTTGAAGGTCTTTTTTGTCTCGGAGAAGAGTATGTTTGTGACAAATAACTGATGCTCATAGAGTTATCAATTTTTTTTTTCTTGTTCGGCTCTGTCACCAAAAACTCATCTCTGATTTTGATAACAGCTTCTCTGAAGTCTGAGTTGATCCTATTGAGAATTGACTGAACATAGGCCACACTCATTTACTCGTCCAAAATATCCAGGTATCTTTTCTCTTCTTCCTGATCAATGATTTATCTTTGTGAATTGGTAGGACTCCTTCTCTTGCATTTGGTCAAGGTAATTGTCAGCTATGCACATTTATTAACTTTTTTTTCTAATTGGGTGAAGTTATTGACAGAAAACACAAGTTTATCACCAAGCTGGCCAATAAACTTCAGGAAAGTATTATAAAGATGAAAGATTTATTGGATTTCTGAAATGTTGCATTCATCAAATTCATAGAATTTTTTGAGGTTTTAAATATATTCCATTTGTTTTCCTTTCCAACCTTTTACTGTTTAAGAGAGATAGACAAATGACGTGATCAATTCGTTAAGGACTAGAGTATATTCGTTGAGAATGTTGCAGTAATGGGTTATCTCTGAGTGTATATATGTCTCCATTTCCTTAGAGGGAACATTTTTGAATCTGTTGACTTAATCCAGATTCTTCTTGTCAAGAGCAAACAATTTTTCATTACTTTCGAAATACTAGTAGAGGTAGGTTGTGATTTCCATGATTGATTGCTTAGCAGTTTTACATAATTTGGAAAGCTTCTCCACATTTTCGTATTTATTCATGACCATCTTCTGTTTGAGAAACATGAAATCTTTTTAGAATTATTTGCTGTTTGTGCCTATTACCTAGCTGAGAGCTTAAATCTAAGTCTATATCTCTTATTTCTGGTTAAGCTTCTCTTGGAATGAAGATAGCTAGGTACTGACAAACCCCATGTTGAAATAGTAGTGCGTCTTTTTTATTTTTCCTTTGAGATACTTTTCTTGAATTTGGAGCTACTCGAACAGTGATCGATATTTTATCTGGAGGGCTTAATATTTTTCTTGGTCCTTTTGGTACTTCTCTAGATGGCTGATAAAATTCTGATAAGTCGATTATAATGAGTTGAATTCGATCTGGCTCATTCTAATGTTGGAAAAGCTCCCTATTTGAAATTCAGAGATAAGATGAAAAATGTTGAACATATTCTTCATATACTATTTAAATTTCTTGAACTCCCATCTTTCAAGGTGAGGGTTACTTTAGAGGAGCATGCTAGTATTTGTGGGGATGTCGTAGATGAGCTTATAGTAATTTTATATCTTGCTGCATAAGATTTCATAAAAGATGGAGTTGTTCCGATTGATTTCGACTGTAAGTTTATAGCGTTGAACATCCAAAAACTCCTTACTAATTGCATAGTTGTGGAGATTGCCGATGAGAGAATTTCTGCTTGACTCCTTTTACATGTTCGTTTTAATTTTATCAATAGCAAAACAACATAAGACCTATTCATCCGAAAAAAGTAAATTTTAACCTTTAATTAGAAATACTTGATCCCATAATCATCTCTATTCATTTCCTTTGAACTAATTCTGATAATAACATAACCCAAAATGACAGATAAAGACCTAACCAGGACAGATGATTAGTCGATCAATGCTGTTGGATATATCAAATTCATCTCCATATCAACAGCTATGGTAGCTATTACTAATCCAATAGAGCTTGTCAAGAGTCGTCTTCAGACTAATCAAGAACATATGGAGCGTGGGTCCATTACCCGTCCATACAATTATATTTTGGAAACTACAAGAAGGATAATGA
>Ga0100402_1003037_pt1 | contig 18518 bp, 14 predicted proteins | sample CryGeyme20150102_FD_80419 | JGI IMG/M metagenome (GOLD analysis project Ga0100402, IMG submission 80419) | Groundwater microbial communities from Crystal Geyser aquifers in Utah, USA - Crystal Geyser metaG 2015-0102 | ecosystem: Environmental > Aquatic > Deep subsurface > Groundwater | place...
CCCATATTCATTTAACCATTTAGTGTCTTAGTATATCAAGATGAAAAATGTCAAATAATTCAGAACTGTCAAACAGTATTTAAAGTAAAATCAGTCAGTGATAGCTCAACAAATATCAATCAAAGCCCATCTCTTGGGTAAAATTCTTCTTTTCGTATCGACGTAAGGAAACATTAGATCTGTGACGGGAGGAGCATTCACATAGTTCAATATTTTGCAGTCCCATAGCCTAATAGTATCTGTTGCATTGGGAGCAAGCTATTCTAGGGATTTATTATCTTTCCTTCTTCTTTCGGCCAGCTATCACTCTCAGAGGCTAGGCGTTGTTTTGTTTCCTAAAACCGAATTATCTATCTTCATCATAAAAGCAACCAGTTCTAGCTGTTTCCTTGGGAAATAATGTCTTATTTGCACTTTATTCAGGAATGTCATCTTCTTAATCGATTACAATTATTTTTTATCTCTAAGGTTATCTCAGAGATAATGAAAAGGAATTTGAATTAGATGAATCTTTTTGGAATTGATTGAAGAAACGAGATGTTTCAGGAGTTTTCTTGAACTACTTTGATCTGTTATGTTGTTGTGACTTCCTTGTTACTCTTTGTTGGTTACTGTTTTACCATTCAAATTCTTAGAGCCAATCATCTTTTTTCAACTCTTCAGAAGATCCTTTGCTCAATCGAACTGGCTCCTCTTATCTCTTTGGCTCGATGATCTCTATCTTTGGTTCAGTATTCCCAAAAATATTTCTTTCTTTTTGAGTTTTATCAAAATTCTTGAATGCTTCTTCCTCTTTTCTTTTTTTCGACTATTTGAGAGCAGTTCCAGAAGTACTTTCCGAATGTTCTTCAAAAGTGGTTGCAACAAATTTTATGAAATCTTTCATAGCGATCCCGAAAGTATTGTAAATTAGCCCCAGATGCCTAACCAGCTCCTCAGCTTATTCTTTGTTTATGTTACCTCCAGATAATTTAGCTGTCCTGTAGAGGTGCTCATACGGATTGTGTTCAATTGAAATACCCTGCATTAATATTATAGACAAATCAGTCGAATGCGAGCCAAAAACAAGTCAGAATTATCACAGAACAAAACTATAAATAGAACATCATTCTTAATAACCATTCTCATTCGTTTAGCACATCCTGTCAAAGAAATACAAATCTACTGAGGATAATTTATTAACCTTTCCTGATGATTTCCTTTGTCTTGAGGTTCTGGATGGTGCTGAGTTCTCCATTTCGATTTATTTGTTGATTGTCAAGAAAGTGGAGCTTAGACCTTTTCTTTGTTTGTGGAACGCTTGAAGTGTCTTTCTGTTGTTGTTTTGATGTAAATTGATGCCTTCATAACCAATCGAGCTCACTCCCTCTTAGGTGGATTGTATGGGTATTTTAATAACTTCTTTCAATTTCGATGCATGTTTTCTTTTGAAGTAATTTTCCAACAGGGACAAACTTGAAGTCTTACCTTCCTCCTCTGGATTCCAACATTTCCGATTGTTACGATTATTGATCTATTCAAAATACTTGGCATATTTGATGATCAGCGGATCTCTCTTTTTGGGATCTGAGACATAGGCCCATCTTTTCATTTGCAATTCGTTAGAAATAGGTTTTTTATATTTTTTCTCATATGAGTTGTCATGCAACGGCATAGCTTTATGGCATATGGTAGGCAAAATTTTCTTTTAGCTTCTCCGAGGTGACACTTCTTTGATTTTACTCTTCTCCACCACATTGTAAAAAGAAACACTCATAGGGTTAAACCTTGCAATATATTTTTTACTAAACTTATCTGTGTAATTAATGGTACTGTGATTAGTTCTTATATTTTTCTATATAATTATTCAAAGTTGGATATAAGCACAATGGAACTTGAAGGTAATTCTATTGGAAGGTAGAGTTTATGTTTGTCTATCAGGATTTGAAAGAGCAACTCAAGGAGATCCCTTCACTGCCACTGCTATTGAAATCTGTTGAAAAGACCACTAAAAAATTGGAATGCCTCAATTTGTATTCGCTTGTCGATCGTCGATAATTCGACTTTTAGCTCTTTTAGCAGCAAACCTTCGAAGAGATGAGCACTCTAGTACGCGATGTACTAGCAATAACATAAAAATCACAATAATAATCAATCAACATGCAATTACTCCATAACCTCGAACAACGCATAGACAACATAAAATAACAAAAAATAGAAGCATTCGACAAACTATCAAAAATTGAATAATCCATCCAGTAAGATATCGATCTACTTGTCGATTAATCTATGTTCTATCAACCCCCTCATGTGGACAATGAGATCAAATAAGTTGAATAATACGAGGAGGAAGCTGCTGAAGGTGAGACTATTGTACAGGAAGTTGATGGTGTTAAGATAGAAAGATTGAAAAAATAAATTGATAGCATCAATACCAGAATAGTAAAGATTAACAGAGGGAAAGGGAAATGGTTTGATGGGGATCATAAGGATTTCATCAAGATATACAATCGATGTGGAGGAGAAGCAACAAAGATAGTCGAAGAAGGGGTCAAGATTCTCGGAATGAAGAATATTGAAATTATGGATCATTTGGAAGTATATGAAAATTATTTGCAATTAGAGAAGGAAAAAAAATTAGCGACTGAGGAATACAAAAATATTAAATTTTTAGAACAGGAAACAAAGATCGAACAAAAGAGTTACCTTGAACAGGCCAAACAAGAACAATAAAGGTTGAAGCAGAAGCTTAAAATAGAGGAAAATATCAATAAAAAGCATCAAATTTAGGAATTCAAAAGGAAAAAAGCTGAGTAAAGACAAAAATTAGTGGAAGAGATCCAGAAGGAAAGATAGAACTAAAAGAAAAGTAATAGACTTAGTGCTGATAAGAAAAAATAAATTGCCTTGAGAAATATGAAATTAATCTAGTAAAAACATCAGCAGTTCAAACAAAGAAACAGCTCAAAAGGTCTCAGCTCATCTAAAAATAAATCTAAACCTCCCTCAATACTCAATACTCACCAATAGGCCAATTTTCCAAGGCCTAAAATCCCCAAAGTGCCATTACCACTCTAAAACAAAAAGCCATGATTGATGTATCATCATTAGTAAATCTCGAATCCGGCATTTTTTAGACTACGCAAAATTATTTCTTCAAATTATGCTAGTGAGACTTTTCCATCTCCGTTGCTGTCCACCATCTTCATGTATGATTTGACGTCCTCTTTTGTAGGATTGTAGGTCTGCCCCATCTCTCGGTAGGTCTCCGTCATAATGAAAGGAATCTCCTCTTCTGTTAGCGAACCATTTCCATCTTTGTCAAACATTTTGAACAACCTCCTGGCCACGTCAATTCGCTTCCTGGCTATCAAAGTCAGAGGTCGGTTGGTAGTGAGGGTCGAGGGTCTTTCGCTAAGAATCATGGATAATGTACACAACATTGGAGGTCTGAAGGGGAGGATGTTGCTGTAAATGTTTGGTGCTGGAGTAATTGGAGTAGTAGCTTGTTGAGCTGGCCTGGCTTCCTTTTAGCACATTAGATTGCCCGAAATTTGAAGCCGAAAATGAACTTTGACAGAGATACTTAACAGCCAAGCTTTCGAAATCTGCTTAGGTGACTCTTTTATCTTTATTTTAGTCAAGCACTTCGAACATAGAGTTGGCTTATTCCATGGTAGGTTGGGGATTGATGGACTGTATCACATGATGTGTACTAATATTCTGTAGCAAAAATCACTGAACACCTCATAGCACTGTTTGGGTCCCAATGCACCTCGTTTGCCCAGGTCGTATTTTTGGAAAAGCATCCTTCCAATGGCCTTAGCTCTATCGCGATCGATTCCTTTCATTTGAAATCAAATTATCAATTGATATCATAAGATGACTGACTGAGAACTAATCAAGTAATCCTCAGCTAATAAATCTTTTATTGATGTCCCTCTACAGCTGAGCCCTATCTAATGCACTAGATATCGCCATTAATCAAGTAGAGGGATTGTTGTGAATTATGAGCATGAAGTATGAAAGGGTTAGATCTATAGAGATCAGCCGATGAAGTTAATGCTCACGATGAAGAGCACCAGACAAGCGATGAAAAATTACCCTAATTTACGGTAATCTTTCTTCTCTTGGCGAATTGTTATCAACAGAATGATGACTCCCAGAGGACAGAACATGCCAGTGAGGAAGGCATTTTTGGGAAAATCGTCACCGACGATCATCCTGTAGAAAAATTGTACTCCCATGACAGCAAGCAAGTATAGCACAAACCAATCGATCAGTTTGATCCTGCTTGGAGTCTAGCTCGAGTATTTCTCCCAAAATCCATCGAGCCCCTCGACGTATTCTTCACTTGCTGCTGTAGCAGTTGCAGTCTTCACCTTCTTCTCAGCTTTCTTGGTGGTCTTAGACATATCAAATATATATCCAGATCAACACGTATCGAAAAATATAAGATAATCAATCATCAAAAACAAGATTTGTCAATTGCTGATCCGACCGTAAGAGAAGGGCTAGAATTACATTTTTTATGGGAGTTCCATCGCAGCCAGTTGCTATTCAGTTATTGGGTCTTCTTACTACTCGACCTCCATGTGTTCTGACTTTCTGGGGCAGTTGATACATCCTTAGCAACTGCATTTATGTCCACACATGATACCTGCAGCAAAGCAAGAGCAATACTTTTTGTTGCATTTAGTCTTTTTGCAAGTACAGAATATTTTGTCTTGCTCTTCTATCTGATCTAGTCGTCCTCTGAGCATTTACTATTTCCTGTCAATGCAGCGCTGACAACATAGTCCTGGCGAACATATTTAATTTTTGGCGAGCGAACACTAACAGGTATCCCATTAGCATTCTGTGTAACATTTACAGGTATGAGTGATTGAGGGAGGTCCGTCGTCAAGCGATTTGCGTTGTACGGCTATATTACTGAAATCGAAGGGTTCCTCAGTACAAAAACACAACTAATTGTATGTTACATTGCTGATACCTAATCCACCTAGAGATTGTTTCTGCAAAGGTTTGTCTTCCTCAAGCATTTTCTCATAAATATCTGATTTTCTATTGCTCTCCAATGACATCACTCTAAGGTAAAAAGGTAGAGTACTAGATAAGGGAGTGCTTTTTGTTGATGGAAGGTTGTCGTTACATCCAAGATGGTCGTTCGAGGGAGCGACAACTAGAGAGGTTAGATCTGCGGGATTCTATTGATATTTTGATGGAGCGATTAGCTGCTCGGTTTCTGTTGTCCATTAAAAATGAAATGTCGGACTTTGTTATAAGCCATTCGCGTTAATCTGATTATTTCTAACATAAATCATCAGAACAGTATTGTCTTCACATCCCATGACCGATACGACCACTCCGACCGATCTTCCAGTCTTATGACATCATTAACAAATCCCTTAAAATAATCCAAACCTCCAAATTTAATAAAAATAATAAAAGAATAATATGATTGTTCTATAGCTTAAATCAGGTTCATGTAAAATATTAAAACTATCAAGGTTCAGCCAACACATCTACAACTAATTTATTCAATCTCCAATAATTGCCATCGAAAAAGGTATAACCAGCCATACAGACAGGTCTTTCTTTTCGTTTGAGGCCGAAAGTAAAATTGACACCGTTTATCATCTCCTTACCGAAAGTACGTGCCTTTCCTTTGTTGGAATAGAAAGCTAGGTATTATATGGCTCCTTTACGATTGGATATTCCCATGATGTTTTTGATGTAATCTCCTTCTTATAGCTGGAGCACCTGTTTTTACATCTATCCGGTGACGTTGCCACTTTTCTTGCCCATGAAACAATCTTTGCCATTGTAGTAAATCATCTGAAAGGCTGAGATTTGCTATTTGGGTGTAAACCATAAATTGACAGATACTATCTTGATTGTTCCCAGATCCATTTCTCTCATAATTTCGTGGTCATCAAAGAAAACTTGCTATGGAACATCTATGCCTTTGATCATTGTTCTTATTGTTTCAACTCTTGAGTCTGAAGGTGTGGAATCGCTATCTATCTCATCATCTTCTGCCTAATTCATCAGAAATTATATGTTTCCCATCACCATCTGCACATATCTTTCTTTCTTGTATTGTAAGGACTCCAGTTATTTGTTGACACTTTATAGGTTTTTCTTAAGCTTTTCACTTTCATCCCTTAAAACAGTCTTAGCCTTAAGGGCTCGGTCCATCCTGATATGGTATTCCTCATGCTTTTACTTCAAGGTTTTGACCTACTCCAAGATAGCTCTGGCTTACCAAGCTGCAGGTTTGTAGTTTACGAACTCGGTGTCTTTCTTCTTTTCATGTTTTTAATATTTTGGATCAGGTTGATAATTTTTGTTAGCGTAACTCTTTATCTCAGGCAGATACTCGCCTAGAATTTTACCTCTTTTGCGCTACAGTTGGAACATATACTATTGCATGATTTTTTATTTCTGAAAACGACCTCGCTGCCCCTTATACTGCATTTTTGATAATTTGGTCAACCGAACAATTTCTTCCTTGAAAGGTTCCAATTATCTAAAATCAGCTATTCCTGCGGTTTCCTACAGTTACATTTTGACATCTCTTGCTACATCTTTGGCATTTCTGATCTAAAAACGGATTTGACTGATTTCCCAGTCCACATCTCTTATTTTGGCTTAAATTTAGTTTAGCATGTCTTCATTTTTCGAGGTGTTTCCTTCAATTTTTTTGGAGTTTTAGATCATTCTTTTCAAACGGTCGATCTATCTGTAGCCATTCTCCAACTCGCGTCTTACTGCTGCTGCCATGACTGGATCATCAGGTTCATCATTTTTATTCTAAGGATGTATTTATTTTTTCTTAGGGACGAACTTCTTATGCCTCAATTTTTATGTCAATTCTGAGCTGATTTTCATGAGTTATTTTCTTAATTGATCATTTTTTGTGTTTAATTTTGTTAATTTGTGTGATAGATCTGTCTTTTTGCCACGGTCGGCTATCGACACCGACATACTTTTCTTCATTGTTTACTCATTAAATTGAATGGGCTATTTGCTTAACTGCTGGTTTGGCAATTATTGGAAACTGTTTGCTCCGTTCATCTGCTTGCTCGGTGTCGGTATCGCTAATTCAGCTATATTATCAAGCAGAATAGGAGAAGGGGAGTCCTGACCTCTTTTGGAATGATCACGGACTGACCGTTGCCCCGAGAAGATTGACTGATCGAGGGAGTAACTATTTCTGCTGTAGCGACTGTTGATATTGACTCTCGATACTCTTTTATTGGCTTATGAGTTACCCATCAATAATTATATAACACCTGAAACATCAAAAGTAAACACCTGAAAAAACATCAAAAAGTAGATAATCTAGATTTGCGGTATGTTCCTTTCATTTTTGAAGGTTGTTGATGACTTGCCGAATTGAAGTTAACAAAGGTTTAGCGTTAGTAATTTCTGAGGGTGTTCAATATACCCAAAAACTTTTTGTACTGGGCTAGATTGTTGGGCATATGAAGATTGTGTCCTTCATTTTGTGGGGTTTCAGGTAAAGTCATAACACTTGCTCTCTTTTTGTGTAAATACATGATGTTTTGAACCTTACTGGCTCTCTTAGAATGCAAGACTTTCGACATGACTGTCTTCTCTTTTAACTTTAGCAGCATCTCTTTCTGAGCCATTGCGTTGTCAACTCCTCCGAAATGGTTCTTCGGCTATATTTTTATCTTGCCAGTTGTGTCCAATCTGACAGAATGCGAGTGGATCCTCTCATACTTGTATTCGCTTGTGTAGTTGAACTTCAAATTCACTGAATTGCAATTACTATTAACCTTTGTGCAATCTTTGGTGGCATCTTTTAGTGTTTTTCTTAGTGAGTCTCTTCTTCCGTATTTTTTACCTTTGACATAAATTTGTTTCTTCTGGATCAGCATGGTATTAGTTTTTAATTTCTCAAGGGTGTAGTCAAACATGCCCAAACTACTTTTATGTTCTTTGAGAGATGTTTCATTGAATTTGACCCAATTTTGCATCGGATCCATATGTTCTGAGGTCTGATCAGTGGCACTAAATTCATGCAATCTCTGTATGGCCTCCTACCCTTTATCTTAAAATTAATCGGGTTGAATTTTATCTGATTCGGTAAACTACATTGAACAGTATTCAGTTTTACAGGCTCTATTGCCGACTTTGAACATTCTTAAATTAATTATTGTACTATAGAACTCACCTAACTTCGATCTTCGTCAAAACTGCAAAATGATCAAACATCTCAAGCTTTATGTTGTTTCTTTGTTAGTTTTATGTTGGTTTATATATTGTATTTTTTCTATTCAATTCTGATTTTTGATGAGGAGTTATATGTGCCTCTTCTTGGATATATATATTTACAAGAATGTCGCAAGTCGCCTAAAAGAACGAACGCCTCAAACAAGCATAGTAATAAATGAAGAGGCTAAAAGATATCCTCATCGAAAGGTTTGTCAACGATAACTCCACCATCGTCACCAACCACTCCTAAATCAGAGGGTACTTGTTAATCAACTCAGACATATCTACAAAATTTCAGAATTGAAACCCTACCCAAAAGATAAAGTTGAGATCAATAAGTTTGTTAGGGAAAATATTCAAGATTTTATCACCCATTACGTCCAACCTAGATTCACTCCAATTGATAAAATTACAAAGGATCCACATGCATTTGTCTCCTCACTCAATGAAATTTGGAACCAATATCAGATCTTCATATTCAGTTTCTGGCACGTCTCCGATAAATTTAATGAATTTTACTCCAACTTCTACAAAATGAATAACGCCAAAGATTTTGCATACAAAACCAGGTTTTCATCTGGCTTTGAATAAGTCGTCTCAGTGCCTGTCATGGGGGTCAACGAACTGAAAAAATTTTTCTAAAAGATTCGTCTCATTGATAAATTCAAAGGTGTCTTTAATCAATTCTTGCAGTACGAAAGATAAGGCAAGAGTGTTCCCAAAGCTGAAATCAGAGAAAGTATTCACTCCTTGTAGAGTTGCTACTTTGATATGGATGCTGCAACTAAATTGGACACTAGTGGGAAAGAAAGCAGACCGATCATTTTCAAACAGGCTCTTAAGAACCAGGACAAGTTGGCAGGAAACAGAAGAAGTCAGGATACTGAATTTTTCAATGACCACCTCATGAAAGAAACCCTCTCAAGTCTCACACACTATTACTCTAACTTTGTCAATGAAAGAGCAGTCACCATGAACACCACCGACGAAGTGAGAAAAATGATCGAAACCATCGAAATGGAAGAATCTCGAGCCCTGTATTATATCCACTCAGAAGTGAATAGGAAATAGTATGTCAAAATGCTGAATAAAAGTTTGATTGAATTGAAAATTGAAATTAGGCTCAGGAAAGCAGATGGATTTAGGAAGTATGTGGAGATGTTCGAAGACAAAAAAGATTAGTGCCAAAAAGAAATTATGGATCTGTGGACAGTTTATTCAAGAGTACCTGAAAAATCAGTCAGTATTCTCAAAGATATTTTTGCGGAGTATTTGCTCTATGAGGCTGAAAAGGTCACCGACAAGACAAAAAAACCTCCTGATTTTGTTGAAGAGCTCATCAGAATCAACTCTAAATGCATCAGAATTGTTGAGTTTTGTTCCAATAACTTCGAACTTGAAAATGAAAGAAACAATAAAATAAGAGGTATGCTTTCCAATGATCTCACCGAAAAAGGTAGAAAATAGGGAAAATTCGATATCGGTGCCAAAAATCTAGCTTCTTACATTAACCACAGATTTAAAATGAGCTACACCAAAGGAGGCCTCGAAAATTTAGGATAAACCTATAAACAACTGGCTGACTTGTTCAAAATACTCCAAGAAAAGACCAGATTTATCGACGAATAATCAAAACACATGGCCACTCGACTCTTGGAATAGGTTGAGTTCTCAAAAGATTTGTAGGTGGGTCAGATCATCACCCTTGAGAAGGCTTTCATTGAGGAGATTCAAAAGGAATGTGGTGTTTCTGAGGTCAAGTAGTTGGTTGAGAACATTAAAGATATCCAGAAGAGTATCGATATCAGCACTAAGATAAAGGACAGTGTCAAGGAAGAGGTTAGATACCCGCTTAATCAAATTATCATCAAGAATGCTAACTATTGGCCTGAAAAAAGTACATACAATGTTGAAAATCCTCCTAAAATATTGCTGAAACCCTATAACGCTCTCATTGAGTATTTCAAACGTCAAAACACAAACATTTTCTTTGAGTTCAATACTGGTATCTCTCTCTTCCAGGGGTAGTTTGACAACGGAAAGAAACAGAGATTCCAGTTCAAAAATTTACATATGCTTGTGTTGCTCTATGTTGATGAAGAGAGAAGAATATTGTTTGGCAACCTCAAGAAGAAAATTTAAGCTTCTGGCATCAACAAACAAAAAGGTGTCATCGAGTTGGCTCGGGCTGTTTTGGAATTGTTGTATTCTGGCTTGTTGGCTTCTTCAACAAAATCTCTAAAGCCTGGAACTCCCAACATATGTAAAATTCAAGAGACAGATTAATTTGAGATCAACAGGAATTATGACTTCCTAACTGAAGAGAAGAGAAAAAAAGGTTCAAAAGGTCCTCCTCCCAAACCTATGCCCATCATCAGAGGGAACATTCTCACTTTGTCAGAATAACTCAAGAGAGGTTTTGATGAAGAGATCAGAGCATTCAATGATGACGAGAAAAGAATTCAAGCTGAAAGAAAGTTCATCATTGAATGTGCCATTGTTAAGGCTTTGAAACACGCTCATCACCATCAAATGAACTGTACTTTCGAGCAACTCTTCAAGGTGACCCAAGAAGGCAAGAATAAATAATTCAGGGTCAACGAGAAGTTCTTGAAATAAATTATCTAATAGTTGATCAACAAATAGCTATGTGAGAGAGTCGAGGGCCAAAGAAACATATTCCGCTATATCGCATGATACGTGTATTGTTATTATTATAATTTGATATTAAATCATGAAGTTTTAGCATTTTTTAATAATTACTTTTATGATGGGACTTTTTTCCCAATTTAGGAAATCAAAATGCCGTCCAGGTGGTCGTTCTCATGCTGAAATACCCTTGCTCTCAATTATGTTAATCTTTCCTCAATTTGTTATCCATCTGTATTGAAATACTTGACAAGGACTGATCTTGGTCTTTTGACTCCATAGTCGTCATCTGAGACACTAAAGCAATACTAATAATCAACTCCTTCCTCCTCAGATTTTTATAGTATTTCTGGGTTGATATAAACATTGAATTTTTTCACTCTTTTTGATAGCAATCTAGGATCTGAAACACGTCCATAGTTGAAACTGTTCGGCATGATGAAAAATCTTTTATTGACACCAATTTGTGGTGCAGCGATTCCTAAGGAAAATACTCTAAACTTGTAAAAACTATGTCTAAGTGCTAACTTCAACGACTCGATTTAATCTAATGTCTATACATTAAGAGGAAATTGCAGAGGTTCGCATATGATCTTCGGTTGGTTCAAAAGATTCAATATTTTCGGTGCATTCTTCATGATGTTGTTTCTTCAGAATTATATTTTAATTAGAAAATATAAGGAATGTAGACAATTATGAGCATATATGCTATTGAACTATCAGAAGCTAAGTTGCCAGATTTATAATTCTCGAATTTCAGCTGTTTTTGCTTCCAACAAATGAACCTTTGCCTCAAGTGAATCGATTGATATCGTTGACTCAGATTCATAGGAATGACCTACGTTGGATGTCAACTCTACACCGATATCCAAATCCTGGCCGAATGATGGTCCAGGCCAACCTTTCTTATACAGAAGAGCCTTTCTACTATCCTTCAAATTATAGGACTTAAGACCGCTGATATTGAAGATAAAACTTCTCTTGGTTTTGTCTTCTGCAAACAAACCTTTTTACGCCAGTTGTTCCTCGTCATGATATACCAAAGGTAAAGGAGAAAATCCACCGATTAATTTGCCATTTTTAGTCTTGACGATGGCCATACAGTTGCTAATTCCATTGCATCGATTGTAGAAGCTCTTGGAAGAGAAGTCGTATTCACTACCTCTGTAGATCAGTTTAGCAGATCGGATCATGAGATCTCTGGAGTTGAAGAAACTGTAGATTTTGACAAATTATTGATGGTCTGCTACTTTTGATGGCTCGGCTAGATTGGGTATCAGTAATTAGTTTTTGAATTTCTTTGAGAGCATGACCTGTATGAATGTAATTTTACATATTCGAGTGTTAGAACTTTCTCATGAATTTTTTTCAACTCTAAATCTAAGAAATTTGATATATCTTGCTGCTTTTCAAGATCTTTGTTTAGTTCTCCATTTTCAGCTTCGTTCAGTAAGTTCAAAAGGCTCGCCTTATCAAGTCTATCATATTCTTCTCTCATGAACTCGAGGTAAGCTTGACTATTAGCCTCAAGAGGAAGATGATGGTATTTGACTTTTGTCAAAAAATGAGTGACCTTCTTCTAATCATCATCAATCAGTTGCTTGACCTGTTCTCTAAGTCCTTCATAAAAAGTTTTGATTTTGGCAAAATATGGCTCAATAGCTGAATCTTTGGGTTACCATGTTGACTTTAACTTTTCTTTGATCTAGCTAATCTACCTGATATCAGTTTTCGAATGTTTATGCGGTGTATTATTGCATTATTCGCACAAGAACAGATCTTCCTTGCACTCCTCAGCAAGACAAAGTCTGGTGATTTCTTGATTATGTTTCACACAGGTCTGAACAATCATATATCTTTCTTTGCAAACAACAAATATTAATTAGTTTGGCTTAATTTGAGTTTATATAATATACGTTAGAGGAATGAATTTACTAGCTGCTAACATGGATGATTTAGCCGATATCTTCATCCGACCTTCAAGACATCTATACAAAAATATTGATCTAGGACCTAAGAATATGATGGTGGATGGATATAAAGTAGCAAGACATGATTTTGAAGTCAAAAATTTCAGGAAGTTTAATTTGAAATGTAGCTACTTCTGTCGCTAGGAAAAAATATAAAGGGATAATTTTCTGATATATCTGCATTGTAACTCTGGCTGCAGAGTTGAAGGTACATCCTCTAAAATATATAGGCCTGTCATATCTAAAATACGCCCTTGAGAATGACTTCAATTATCTGGTTTTTGACTTCAGTGGCTCTGGCATGTCAGATGGTCGATATGTCTCACTAGGTATGTATAGTTAGATATAGCAAATTAGGGTTCCATTAGGCTTAAGATCTCGATGCAGTGATAAAATATATTAAACGGCATGTCAACAGTTAAGCTCAATTTTGTCTTTGGGGAAGATCTATGGGAGCAGTCACAGGTAGATAAGTCGCTATTCAGCTTTAAGATATCTAGGAATGAATAGAGAACCTATCAAAATGGCGGTATTCGATAGTCCTTTTTCTTCACTCAAAAAATTATTCCTCGAAATAGGAAAGCAAAGAACAAATTTCCCTTAAATTCTCCTGAATGTGGTATACAAGTACATCAAACCTGTAATTCTTTCAAAGGCCAACTTCGATATTGATGAGATGGACCTGGAAGAAATAGTCAGCAACATCAACAGTCCAGGAATCTTCATTGCCTCCAAACAAGATAGTCTGATACCTTTCGAGCAAATCGACCATGTTTTTAACAACTACAAAGGAGAAAAATAAATGTACTTCATCTAAGAAACCCACAACGAAGCAAGGAACATGTCTGTTATCAAAAAAGTATTCAAGACAATGAAAAAATCGGTCTTGATGCACAAACAACTTGAACTCAAGAAACAAAAGACCAGTTTTTTAGGAAATTTGCCCAAAGATGGAAGCAGAAAAAAATTAGAGCTGACTATCAAATCATACTCACAAAGGTATATAAAATATCAATAGACTGATGAAATTCCTAGCATCGATTCTGAGCTGTCTATGATAGAAAAGAACAAAAGCTCATGTTTACTCCTGACTAACAAGTTCAAAAAAGATAAAAATAAATCAGAATATAAGATTCCATTCAAGCGTTCCGAATCTTTTATTGAAATCAAGCGAAAACCCTTAGCTCCGAAACAAATCAGCCCAGAAAACATACAGCTTCCTGCTTTGGATATCAAAAAGCCTAAATTTGCATGTGAACCCAAAGTATTGGAGATTAAAATGAGGCTCAAGTAAAAAGATAGCTTCAGTATTGAAAAGAGTCGAGAAAGGAAGACGTTTCAGCACATTTCAAGCAAGAGACCTCCATTTGTTTAGCTCAAAGGTACTAGACAATTCAGAAGCAGTTTCGATCTCAACTATCGCTCTTGATCATGATCCCCTTATAATAATTTACCATACTGACAATGATTATTGATATTACTGACAGTAATTATAAAAACTCTGAAATAAGTGACAGAACTGCAAGATCTGACATAGTCTTCCATAATCACAATAAATTGGCAAAATTTCCATTACTTTGATCTACGCTATTAGAAGGTTCTGTTTTTGTATGCTTCGGAATCGGACTTACATATTCGCTATGCCTTGAATTGGCTTTTAATTTTTATCTGCTCTTGTATTAACCGATGTTTGTCTCTGTTCTTGTTGAGAGCTTTTTGTTGATTTGGATGAAATTTTTCCTTTATTTTGAAGTGGGAGATTGAGGTTTGAGTATTTTCGATGATGATGCATTGGCACTCAAAATCAATTCTTCAGATTGCTGACGCCCAAAGGTAGGTATTTCTTGTTGAAGTTTGTTTTACATTTGAATGTTAGACAGACCATAGTCATCCTCGATTTATTGAATAATTTTGCTCTTTCCTACAGTGTGCTTGGGCGATATTGTTCGTCCTATAGGATGAGTCTATTACATCACCCTTGATTATGTTTTCTTGAAAAGAGCTATCTTCTTCACCTCTCGACTTGTGCTTGTTCGAAATCTATCAGTTGACGAGAGACTCGATCTGCCTCTTTGAGAAAGATTGGATTTATTTCTATTTTGCACCCTCTGAGCTGGAGATATATACTGACTTGTCCTTGGTATAGGAAACTTATAAATTGATTTTTTTGTTTTTAGGATTTGTTGACTTTTGCTGAACCCCTTCAGCTGATTAGGACTAACACTTTCTCTAATTTATTTATTAATTCTTTCAATTTGCTGATCAACAAAATCAATTTCCTTTTAGATGAATTTGTTTTAATCTTTAATTTTTTTAATTTTTCCTAAGTTGAACACTTCAAATTATAAAATAGCATCTTTGCATATATCTTTCTTGTAGGTGAGCATATCATAGTAATTTACCTCAATGTTGTTATCTAGTTAGACTGTTCTCTTTGATTTTTTGAACTGATACTTGTCCTTGCCTTGGGTTTTTATTGGATGTTGATTTTTGCTGATAGATTTGGATACCATAACGTATTGTTGCATTTTGTTATCGAATTACATCTAGAAGGGAAGAGCTGGGTAACTGTTTGTTAGTTGTTTAGTCTTCATCAACTCATGATAATTGCATAAAACCTTATATTCAGCAGTTAACTACTTCTGTATCTTTTTTTATTCTTCTATTTTTTTGATAAGATCATAGTACTATCCTGCTAGATTAGGACTTACCTTGAATTTTTTGAAAAATTAAAGGGGAGTATTATTGTTCTTTGGGATAGGTGAATGAAAATTGAATCTTTTGGAATAACTGGCGTTTCTATAGTTAATACGATATTTTCTATTTTTCAGCTACTTCTGCTTGACCTTTCCTCTGTACTCAATGCACTCCATATCTAGAATCAAAGCTTCCAGCAATTCTAGCAACATGGTTGTTTGATCTTGCAAATATTGAATGTTACTCTCATAGTGATGCTCTAATATTTTGATATCTCTGATATCTTCGGTGTAGGATGTTCGTACTTCTGAGCCGAAAACCAACACTTCTCTTTAATTTTTGTTATCTGACTGACGGGGTGGAACTGTGAAACTATGGCTTTAATTTTTTATTGACTATCGATGCTTTTATAAGGCTTCTGCTTCTTATATTTAGTTAATTTGATTTAATCTGTCGGTTAAAGCTTGAACCATTTCTTCATCTGTTTCATCTTCACGTCTTGGAGGGATAGGACTAAATTAATTATTTGTTTCAATCTGAGGAATTTGAATTTGACTAGGCTCCATCGATATGCCAGATTATGCTGGTGATGAGGTATGATGGATATTTACCTGATATATGATTTCATCTTCTTTTTCTTATCTTTTTTAAGTCAAGTTACTTTAATTTTCCTTAACATTTTTTGTATGTTCCATCCCGAGTTAAATGTAATCAGAGCCAGCTTATTCAGGTGCTAACGAAGCAACAAATTTCAAACTTTTATCGTGCTGTGACAATGAAATGTCAATGGATTGATTATTGATCTTATCAACCTTGGGAAGTTCGAAGTGACTGTCTTCCTTCTAAAAAGCATTATTATTCTATTGAGAAATAGTGATAGCCATAACATCCTATTTTTATGTTTCCATCATCATCATAGGCTAACTTTTAGCGGTTTATTGTTTTTTCTATGGTGGTGACTCTTTCTGTTACAACTCGTGAAAAACTAGTCTTTGATTGGATAAGTTGAGCTCAGAGTGTTCGGTCAAAAAATTGCGTTATTTATTCGGAAAAGCATGCTAAGGTTCAATGACAATAAAACCATTGCCTTTCTTGACTGAAGCTTTGATTTATGGCTCCTATGAGACTTCAGAAGGTTTGATCTATATGACTTGGTATTGATATTTTATCGTGCTTTCTTTATATTTTGAACTATCTGGCATCTATTCATCTTAAACTGCCTCATTTTATTGTTATTTCTTTTGCCTGAATGCTCTTTCTTTCAAAATTTAAGATGAAAGGTAGTCGCCTGAATCTTTACTTTCCTTCAATTTTGACCTATTTTCCGTTAAATCATCAATACTAGCATTTTACTCTTTCTCCATCGCATTTTACTGCTGTTTCATCCTCAAAGCCCGCCCTTTCAATATCTCCGATGCCAGATGATCAACCGAGTCGGATTGATACCCAGTTCCGCTTTGATTGTTGACGCCTTGGATGTATTTACTATTGGTCGATATTCCTGAAATAGTGTCCGGAATGAATCTATGCTCGCTTCTCATATTATTTTTTATATCAGCGTTCAGTATATTGATAGTGGCATAAGTTATAATATAGAGGAGAATCACTGATTGTCCCAATGCGGAAAGTGAAGCATTTTATAACTGGCCCGGGAGCATGGTTCACCTAATTTTGTATGTTTGACTGTTTGATGAATTTTTTTAATGTCTGGCTTTTTGGAGGGGTCAAAGGCCATGATTCTTCGACTTGGAGCTCCTGCTGAACAGTTCAATGCTTTCATTGATGGCTCATCTGGAGATTTGCTTCTCATGCGAGTTTTGTTCATGATGAATCTAGGAACCACTCTTTCCTTTTTGATTTCTTTTTGATTCTAATCGCTATCTTTTTTACTTAACTTTTTGGCCTCAAGCAAAAAAGAAGGTGAACTGCTTCGATGGTTCAATATAATTTCTGGCTTTTTGATCAAAGGCATTTTGTAGCTATTTTTGGAGATCGTTCTGAATATTTGTTCATCTTTGATATCCACTATTTTCTTCTCATGTGAACGATGCACTTTTTTTTATAAATCTTAAGGATTGCACTTAGGAGAGCGTGATCTTTGATAGTGTATTAAATATTTTTCCTTTTCTCTTTGAAGCTTCTAGATTCCTTTAATTGACATCTTAAATTTGTTGGGCTCCAAACTCAATATTTTTTTCAGTTGCAAATTGTTCTGGTTGAGCTTAGTAACGAGCTCCTCACTTTTTTTCTTCTCCATCGCTAATTCTTTCATCTTATTCAACTTTGTTTATTGGTTGCTGCAGACAACCTCTTGTGGTTTCGGATTAAAAGTTTGTTAAAATTGCCGATGGTTCTCTCCAAACGCATTTCTTACCTATTTCTGAGGACTAAATCGATGAAGATTGTTAAACCGCTTTGGATCAAGGATATTCTATCTTACATTATTTTTCAAAGACTGAGTTACCAAAGATTCATGAGAGGTTGAAGGATCAGTCATATGTGGATTTTTTTATTGCAACTAACTCAGAAGCAAAGTTCGATAATTTTCAAGATTGAGTTTCTTTTCCTCATAAAGAATTTTGATGTAATCTTAGGCTTTTCTCTAATCGACCCTTCCTTTGAATATTTTGACAAAAGGATGCTACATTACTTTTTCTATTGTTATCCTTTTGGCAGGGTCGATCACAAATATTTTTTATAGTAAATCTATCAACTGTTTATCTTTCCTGCCAATAATATCGTGCAATTTTTTATTGGGGCCGACATTCATCGACTCAACTATAGACTTCGAAGCTTCACTCATTACAAAATATAGCTATTATCTTGGCGGTTTGCCAGTGACTTCGAATATCTTCTCAAGTTGCGAGACTGCAGATGTGCCCTGAAAGATAGGCTTTCCCAGAAATATTTATGCGAGAATACAGCCTAATCCCCAAATATCTACTGGTTTTCCATAATTGTTAGTGCATAGCAAAA
>Ga0100402_1003038_pt1 | contig 18516 bp, 30 predicted proteins | sample CryGeyme20150102_FD_80419 | JGI IMG/M metagenome (GOLD analysis project Ga0100402, IMG submission 80419) | Groundwater microbial communities from Crystal Geyser aquifers in Utah, USA - Crystal Geyser metaG 2015-0102 | ecosystem: Environmental > Aquatic > Deep subsurface > Groundwater | place...
ACGAGACCGATGTTGAAGAGGTCAACTTTGTTGGGATTGCAGTCGTTGAGACAGATTAGGCTATCTTGGTGAATGAATTTGATTTATTAGGGGGCTGAGTGATGAATCAGATACCAATGTAGAGATCGAAATGTCTGGACTGTTTGACTCTAGTCAAGCTGGGAATTTCCATTGGAGAGGACAGTAAGGTGAACATTCTTAGAGCATTGTTCTCATCAACCATGATATTGATAGGATGAATATTTCCCACACATTCTGATCTTTACTAGCAAAATGCAGCATATTTTATGAGAACGTAAAGTAAATGCCATACTTAAGCCTCAGTGAAGAAGGTCTTGACTGTTCTTCTGTTTTTTATGATCTGAAGTAGGGAGTAATTCATTTTTTCATAGCAAATCTAGAAGTAAAAAGTATCTTACCCTGAGAGTAGAGCTCTTCTAGACTGTCGTGCACAGCTGGCAGTTATCTCTTTCTATGCTGACTGGCAGGATCAGGTATTTTGAGATCTAGTGGGCTATCTTGAAGGCTTTGACCTTGTTTACCCATCTCTTGAATTACTATTCGTCTTTGTGGTACTATACTCGTATTTGCATCAAATTGCCTTGATTGTTGCCCTCTCGAATGATGTACTCTACTCTTCCGAATTTTTATAGCTCTCCTTCGCAGCGACTCTAGTGGGTTTCTTGCTGCCCCATGTTTTGTTAAATTAATATGAATAATCCGGTTAGTTTGCAGTGAATGGAGTTATGATAAATCAAGGAAGGTCCCTAACGATAAGATGGCGTCAAGGAAGGAAATAAAGCTCCATGGTGGAGGGAGAAGCATGGATGGATTTTCTACTTTTGGGAACTGATTCAAATTATATAAATGAGGTAAAGGAGTCAAAAAAACAAAGAAGATGTCCAGAGGCTCCTTCGTTAATAGAACGAGTTGAGGGGGCAAATCAATCAGATCGAGCAACAAATCGATTAGCTGGAAACAATCTACCTCGAAAGGACCTGGGGATAGGGCAACGTATATCTAGGCTGGAATAAAAATCTTATCTACAATGCCCCTCACAACAATGTCAAAATCAACATAGACCCCAAATAAAAATTGTTTTCGCTTAGCAGTATCGCCTCTCCTGCCTTTGCTGAGCTGGGGACCAATGTCGATAGGCAGCTGGCTCCCTATGGAGAACACAGGTTTGAATCGAAGTACGCACAATTTGATTTAGGAAGAAGAAACGCATAAAGAAGAAAAATACGAGTCAGATGCGTCGCCCCCGTCCTCTGAGGAAGAAGAAGCGCAGATGAGGATTTAATGTTGGTGACTATTTTAAATTGTAGAGTTTATTGATATATTACAACCTATCTCCAGCCCACCTATTTTATAAGGTTACCAATTAAATGATCCGTTGGAGCCTCCACTTTTCTAAAGGATGAAGATATATTTTCTTGAAAATTATCAGTTTATACTTGTTTTCTTGATTCAAGAATAAACTCAAGAGGGAGGAAATCAAAGCATGAAACATGTGAACCCTGAGAAAAGGAAAAATATATTTGGAATAGCAGGGCTTAATTTCTTTTCATTGTTTGATAAAAAAAAATATATAGAAGAGAGGCCCTTTCGAGCATTCTCGCAATAATATTAAGGACACAGAAGTTCCAAGAATAATACAGACCAGTTTTGTCCAGAAAGGGAGAAAATGAATGTATTGGGTGGCGTTTGTTGTATAGATAATTATCCATATTGGCTTAGAGGTCATTATGGTCTACTAGAAGGGATCAGAAACATCAACACTCAACTTTACGAAATAGTAACAACCTAACGAACAAGCTATCGTCATGTCAGAGAAAAAAATATGTCTCCGATAAATATGAGATTAATAGATTTTACGTAAAAGTTTACGGAAAAAAAGTGTGACTCAATAAATATATTGGAAAATTCACAACACTAATTTCCAAGGTTGTTGTCCAAAGGCAAGAAGAAGGGCCCTACTTTATTTTGAGGGAAGATATATATTAAGGAAAAAAAATACTGAGGTTAATCAATAGTATATTGTTTCAATACAGAAGAAGATCACTGATACTTCAGGAAGAAAGATGCTACCAAATATTTATAACCGGTAGAGAAAATGTTGTCGGTCGCTATTATAATTAATTAAGAAAGCAGATGGTTCTCTTCCCCAGGAAAAAGCGATATTCGAGAATTTCGTATGAGGTAGATCTACTTTGATCGTAGAAAAGACTTGAGCTCATAAAATTAGTTGAATAAGAACATGTTTTAATCTACAAAGCAGCAAAACGTCTTAGAATCAAATTAGCTACTGCAAAAGTCATCCTCGCCAACTACCGGAAACACGGCAAGATCTTTCTTAGGAAGGAGGAGCAAGGGCACTTGAGGGAGTAGGAGTCTAGTGAAAATCCTCAGGAAGAACCTCCTCAGGAGAGCTTACCTAAAGCTACTTAAGCAATAAACAGCTATCCACCAATCCTCTATTATTATTGCTTTCTTCCCACCAGCTGATCCATTAAACATCAATAGGCTCATCTCAGTCCTTAAACTTATCACCCACCTTATCATTCTCTTTGTTTATTTTCTCCATTATATCACCGAATCTCTTAAGTCAACTCCAAGCATAACTTTGGCTTATGAGCTCTTCTAACGGTTTTATGGGCTTCATTAGAAACGCTACAATCCATCCATATTTTCTATTTTTAAGTTTGTTGTAAATTAATATAATCTAAACTCGAATTTAGGAAGAGGAATGATAGTGTGTTTAAGAGAAGGGTCTGTCATTGTTATCCCCTAATCGGTACATCGAGTAAGATTAATTTCAACCTCAGATAGAGATATAGGCATTCAGGTATGAAAAGAAGTATTCATGTTCAATATTAGATATCACCTTTGCCTTTAAGTCATGCATTTAAGAAAAATTGTCTTTTCGATGATGTCCAAGTTCGCTCAAAAAAGGGGACTATTATAAATCATATATTTAAATTCATAGTCTGATAACCGTCATGAGTAGCGTACGCAAATCCAACAGAGCACTACTTCCCCTTCACTAAAATCAACTCTCACCTGACCTCCTTCCCAAATGTACGATCTCTTTCACTTAGATCATCCCAAAGGATATCCGGAGTGTGCCTCAGAGCCTCATGGAAATGCTCACCGAGACTTCATCTAAACTCATAATTACTCGAATCGAAAATTTAATGGGGATTAGCAGCTGAGTCAGTATTCCATACCGGAGCTCAACATTTAGCTTGACAAGAATCGTAAAAAAGGGTCTATTTAGTTGACGAGATTATTGCTCTGATTGGCAAAAGAAAAATTTTGATCGCTGCTAAGAAAAATCGATTGTTTGAGGATGCCGCTGAGAAGCTTAATCAGGCTCGATGCAGTCCTGAGCACAACTGGTCAGACATAGTAAAAGATGAAGATTTCCTAAAGATCACAGGTTTCTGCCAAAACCCTCAGACTGCGGTCAAGATGCTCGCAAAAATCATTCAAACCGTCCCTTAAATCAAAGGCCCCAGAATAGATGAAGACTAAAGGTCTGAACAATTTTGGGCAAGGAACCGCAAACTTGAAAACGATATTGACACAATCCTCTAGAAGCTCAAAACTATTGACAAGCAGGTACTCTGTAGTTTACTCAGTTGGAGAAAGAAAATGGGTAGGTCGTCGAAATATGCAGAGATTTGGATAGAATCGAGGATACTTTGAAATCCTTTGTGGGGGCCAAATCACCTGAACACGTCGCAAAGGTTGAGCCTCTTTTCAACTCAAAGAAAAAAAACTACGACATACTTAATCGCAAAGTCAAGGAGCGATAAATATCAAAGGACAAGAAAATAGAGTTTATCAAAAGAATCAAGAACATTCTTGACGAACTCAAGAGGACAAGAGAGGAGAGATTGATGGAAATTGCTTCTTTCTTCGGAATCGACAATACTTGGGAATTTGATCAAATGAACATCAAGGACCAAGGAGACTTTGCCAACTCCCTTGAAGAGCTGCTCAAGGTCAGGGAAAGATAGGTTCAGCTTTAGATTTCTGAGAAGGAAGTTTTGAGTGAAATGGAAGGCATTGAAAAAGAGCAAGACAAGGTCTATAACTAACTTCTGAAGAGGTTGTCTGACGAAGCAAGAACTTTCCACAACTATAATAGTGTCCAGACCCAGCGATACAGAAATGCATCAATTTTGGCTTTGTTCGAAAATTAAACAACCAACTTCTCTTTCAGATCTATCGATCCTAAGGAATATCTTAAAAAATTCAAAGACGTCAAAAGCTACTTCAAAAGATTCCTTGAAGAGGATACTCTCCTCAAACAAGGACTGGTCAAGACCTCGGATACTACCAAAACCTTTGTCTCTTTGCTGAAGTCAACCTAAACTGAGAAGGAGAGAAGACACGAGCTGTTGACTCTACTTTAGACCTGCATCAGAAAGAGGGCATAATATGAAACTAAAAGAGATTAAATGAGGAACATTCAGTTTGACGAGAGCAGAAACGAACAAGAGATGACCCAGTTCGAGGAGGACCTGGAGGCTGTCCTAACCGATGGGGACCTTGATGGTTACAAAAAGATAGGCAATGCTCTTGGCAGATGCGAGTAGGAGAAGGAAAGATTGAATCAGTTGAAGGAGTTGATCGAGAAGCAGATGGACTCCATGGATCGTGAGGTTGTCAGCATTGCAAACCGCATTCAAGAGTAATACGAGGACATTCTTTCAGACATTTTGCCCTCTGATTACGAGTACAGTTTAAGGAGTGGTGAGGATGTAAAAAAATTGAGGAATCAGTTGCGCAGAATGTACAAACGTTTAGGTTTGCTGTCGAATTAATGATTTTGATATCCTTATGGTTGAAAGATGAAATAATATCTATAATCACTGGATTTAAAGTCTGAACAAGTTGACCTCCTGCTGGGTCTGACTTTGACTCAACATGGCCAAAGTGCGACCAGAACTGATGAAAAATGATTTGGGACCGATTCCGCAACCGAACTAGATCATACCTCGAACTTGCTGGTTGATGATACGACCGCTTTACGTGTTGACAACTTTGATGCATTACTATCCGCAGGGCCAGCAGAGGGCAATTGGGTATTCTAGGCATAAGAGTAGAGGTACCTGGCTTGGTTTGTCGTTCGATGATGGTCATTTCGATGACAGCATTGGAGCAGACGTTGTAGATCTTATAGGCTTATCCACGGTCGATGTTGATCAGTTTGACTTTTCCATCTTTTGTTCCCAAAAATACAAGTTCAGGGTTCAGGACTGAAGCTACGATGCTGCAGATCATGGTATTATTCTGAATTTATCTCTCCAAAAACATGGTGTCGACTTGACCGTTGGTGCTCCTCATGATCTGGTGCACACTGATTGTATCATCCAATCCGCAAGTGATGAGCTTGTTGCCTTTACAGTTCATCAGCACTGCGGTAACTGAGGCTCGGTTGGCAGGCAAGTTGAACAGCATTTTACCCTCATCGTTGAGGTTATATACGTTGATACTTTTGTCGTAACTGCCGGAGACGAGAGAGCGGTTGTCTTGGAGATCGACGATGGCAGTCACTGCAGCTTTGTGGTACTACATTTTCATACGAATGTTCCAGGTGTTGATGTCCCATAGCACTATGGAGCTGCAGCCGTGATCGCTGCCGGAAGCAAGATATCTTCTGCCATTATTGTTGACGAGAGCGAGCTTGCAGATGCTCTTCTTGTGGCCTCTAAGATTTGCCATTTTTTGACCAGACATTGAGTCATAAATGGTGATGACTCCATCTCTGCTTCCCACAGCTATCATGTTGCGGGATACTTCCAGAGCACAAAGAATGATATCACTTGCTGTATTTTTGATGACTTGTGAAGGGACGAGGCCCACGTTCTCAGCCATCTAGTATGTGATATTTTGTTGTTCAGGAGCGATGCTGATGAACTTGGTTTACTAGAGTCGACCCATCGTCACTCGGCTTTGATTTTGATTTTGGTACATGTTGCTGACGGGAACAGCTCTGGGGCTTGGAGGGGCATTCATTTGTGGCATGCTTATGCTGGGAATGAAATTATTCATGGCCATGTTGGTGACAGGGACTGTTAGTCCTCGATCGGGCACAGATCTATAGTTATTTCCCAACGAAGGGGTCATTTGAGTCGGTTAATTGAGTTCATCGAGAATAGGTTTATTATCTTTCTGGCATATTTATTCAGGTTCTCTGATGAACTCATACTTTTTTTCATAAATATTTCTGAGGGTGCATTTCAGTTGTTCCAGCATATCTTCTGCAATAGCCTGGAACTCCTTGTTCTGGTAGTATCCGTTTTCATACTTGGTCAGAATGACCAATTACTGTCCTAGTTCACCCAGAGGAATGATTTTTTATCTCTGCAGTTCTGCAATGTAGTTGGTCATTTGATACTTTTTGGCATCGATTGTGTTCTTTTCCATGGCTTTGATGATGAGAGCGTTGTTGCTGCTAATCGAATTGTACTTTGCCATTCCGCTGTTATTGTTCCTGTCTTCGTTGTTCATCTTCGGGACGTAGTTTATGTTTCTGCTTTCAATGTTTATTTATATTTCGTCCTTGAGACGCTTGATCTCCATTATTTATCCTTTGAGGGTGGCATACTTCTACATGTAATTTCGGTAGATCCTGTCCAGCTAGGCGTATATTGATATCTTGAGGTCATCGAGGTTGTGCTCCATTTCCTTCTTTAGACTGTCGAACACCTGCCCCACCTTGTACTTTTCGCGCTCTATATTCTTCTTATAGCTTGATAAATTCCGTTCCTCGTACCTGAGCAGCTGGTAAATTTCATCTGGAAATAGCTCGACATCCTCCATCATGTTCCACAGGTGCTCGGAATGCACAGAAAGGTTGGGATTTCCCCTTTGTGCGAAGCTATTGGGGGAGAGCCCTCTACCTCCTCCCATCATGCTTCTCCTTTCGGCGTTGGATATCCGCATTGCTCAAATAAAATATATGGTGTTGTTAAGAGTGACGATATCAAACAGGGAACTCCACAAATTTTGTATTCTGGTCGGCCTTGAAGAAGTAGTACATGAAATCTGCGTACAAGGCAGTCTGAATCATGCCGGCTATAAAGGAGGTCCACACAACGTACTACCATTTGAATATCCTAAAAATTGAAAGATAAGTACCAGTGGAAGATGTAGAAGCCACGGTAGAGGCCTAAGAATAGTACGTAGTGGGCTGTGATATTCTCAATGTCTCGCAGTTTGTTGATCATGTACAGTTGAGGCAAGATTGCGAGTGCTTATAGCCAAACACTAAAAGACCAGAGGAAGTCGATTGGGTTAAGGGATTTATGAACAATTATTGCTAAAAGGAGAGCACCTCCATAAAGGTAGTAATGAGGGAAGGCGTCAGCTTCGCGATCGAGACTTAGGCAAAAGGGCTTTTTAAACTAGATATGGCGAGGGGTACTTTCATGAGGTAGATGGTGTAGCCTGTGAGGGAAATGAAGACAATTTTCATAACGAAGAGGTAGAGTGTTTTCCAACCGAAGAACATGTCGATGTAGCGAGTGAGGAAGACTGCGAAGTAGAGTTATTGGGTGCGGTAGGAGAGTCCTGGGTGTGAGGAGCTGTACCGATGACATTTTTGTTAGCGATGATTTTGAGGAGCAGCATCAAGACTGCGATGAGGTGGAGGAAGTCTCCAATGAACTGGAAAATGTCCATCCGATACGTGTAGACCCTGTATTATAAATTGAAACTATCAAGCAGGTCCACATAGGTTACTGCCTTACAACTACTTATATAAACTATGCATCATCAGATATTGTTTGCACGCTCAACATCATCCTACTTCTTCTGCTCAATGGCCTCCTGACGAGTGGCACGATCTTCCTTCTCCTATCGAGCCTTGGCCTTGGCTCCTTTCTTTCTTCCTCCTTCCTTATGTCCCTTAAGTTTGTCCTCAGGGATGCCTTCGCCTCCATTGAACTCGTCTACCATCAGTTCCATGATCATGTCTTTCTTGAAGAAGTTGAAGGAAGCTCCCTCGTATACTGTACTTTGAACTGTTTTTTTCTGCTGGGCTCTCTTGACGATTCTCTCCTCAATGGTACCTTTGGTAACCAGTTGATAGACGTTAACATCTCTGCTCTGTCCGATACGATGGGCTCTATCTGTGGCTTGAGCATCCATGGTGGGATTCCAATCGTTATCGTAGAAGATGACGGTGTTTGCTGCAGTGAGAGTAACTCCCAATCCACCTGAATAATATAATGTTTACCTGCTCTAGTTGATAGCAAAAAGACAAAAACCTTGGAGGAGGGTTTTTGGAAGTCGTTGACCATATCTCTTCTGTCGGCGATGTTGGAGGCTCCATCCAATCTGAAGAAGGTGTATTTTCTAAGGTTCATGAAGTCCTCAAGAATGTCTATCATTTTGGTCATCTGACAAAAGATCAGCACTTTGTCACCATTTTTCTTCTTCTCCTTCAGAATAAGATCTAGTTCTCTAAGCTTGGAGGAGTCGCCAATCAAGCTGCCAAAGTTGATGACCTGTATGTTAGTCAAAGAAGGACTGTTTTGAAGGATGCCTCTCCAATGCTCCATTTCGACCCACTCTCTGAAGTTTTATTTGTATTTTCCTTCGAAAATAAACTTTTGGAATTTGTTATTATTGAGACTCTCCCTATTTTCGTAAAAGCTAGACGAGCTGACGAAGGGTTGGACCATGGGAGCTGTGACATGGGGAATGTAAGCCATATGAGTGCTTGGCACCTCGCATATTTTGCTGATTTGGAATCGATAGTCGATGCTTTATGTAAGCTCAGGATTTATTCTGAGTTTTTCATGAGTTGAAAAGGTGGCTGAATAATTATTTCTTTTCCACCAGTGGAGCATCAAAATTCCAGTCAGAAGCTGATCCTCTCTGAAACACATATCGATCTCGCTTCTGGTGAGTTGGGTCATCCACAAAGATGAAAATGTCTTGTTGTCTTTCTGGTTGTTGACTGCGTAAATGTTGACAAGTCTCTTGCTGGTTCTTTCCCTGTTTTCGGAGAATCTCATCAACTAGTCATAGACCAAGAGAGGTAGACCGAAGTAGATGGGATTTCTGGCGTTAAAGGCCAGTAATTTTATCTATCCTGATCTGATGGGGGTATAGCCCGTATAGTAATACTGTTCCTGGAAAAGGAAAGGAGACCTGGCAGGTCTTCTCTCAAAAAGTTCAGGATGATTGCAGACTTTTCTCAGCTGCATGACCAAGTTCATCAAATTCTCCACTTTTGATTTTGATTCGAACATTTTGAAAAGCTCCTTGATGTTGAGCTTGTCTTTGATGGACTCATACAACAATTTTTGCCTCTTTGTCATCTCACACATAATTTGATGCTCATATTTTTTACCGATCTAGTGCTCGACATCTTTCTTGATTCGACGCAACATGAAAGGTTTCAAGATCGCATGAAGACGTTGAATTTTGATCTGGTCGAGCTAACCTTGGTCCTGACTGTGGGCCTCGATATCTTTAGAGAACCATTCATTGAAAAGTTCATGAGAGTCGAAAAGATCAGGCATTACAAAATTGAGAAGGGCCCATAGTTCAGCCATGTTGTTCTGGATGGGAGTACCTGTTAGCAGAAGCCTGTTCCTGGACTGAAATTATTTGAGGATGTTCCATCTCTGTGAGAGAACGTTTTTGATGGCTTGAGCCTCATCAAGAATCATGAATTGCCATTTCAAGCGCTTGAAGGTTTTCTCGTCAGCAACTGTCAGTTGATAAGAAGTGATGACAACATGGAAGGGAGAGTCAGCTCTCTCGCTGAATTTTTTACTTGAGAAAAATTTTCTGATGGTCTTGCGTTGCTTGATGTTTCCCCAATAAGGTAAAACTCTGAGACTTGGGCAGAATTTTTTGAACTCTTGCTGCCAGTTGAAAAGTGTGCTGTTAGGGGCAACAATAAGGAAGGGTCCCCAAATGTTTTTCCTTTCAGATATGTGTGCAAGTAAAGCGATAGCCTGAATAGTCTTTCCGAGACCCATCTCGTCAGCTAGAATACCATTGATACCTTGCTCAAAAAGATTGTTAAGCCATCTGAGACCCTTGATCTGATACTCTTTGAGAGTTCCGTGAAAGGCTGCTGGAGCTCCCACGAGCTCGAGCCTTCCTTGATCGACTGAGGACAAATCAAGTTTTCCTTCTTTTTTCTTTTAATATTTTTCCATATTTTCCATTTTGTTGGTGATGATTTGGTTGACACTTAGTCTTGCAGCTTCTTCATCTATATCAGCATTGCTTTCGTTGATGGGCTGAAGTTTATCTAGATCTTTCTTGTGGTCGCCTTCAACCCCTAACTTGGTAGCCATGAAATGGGAGTATAGTCCAGATTGATACATGATATATTGAAGCCTCTTTTATTGCTTCTTGGCCTACTGCTCTTCTTCATCTTTTTTCTTGAGTTAGGCTTCCAGCTTCTCCTTCTTCTTCCTCAACTCGACAAGCTCTTTGTCTCTTTTTCGCCAGTAGACCAAGCATTCTCTGTGCAATTTTTTGGCCCTGTTAACATAGTCGTTTTGGTTCCTGACACACCTGGTATATCTTTTTTCGACCTCTCTGACACAGTGATAGGCCATTCTTTTCAAGGTAGACTATTTTTACAGTTTCATCCGAGCCATATTTCTGGACATCTTGAAAATTTAGCGTTTGTTTTGTCCGAGTGTGAAGGGAACGTCGTTTTAGGGAAGAACATAGGGTTATGGTGTGGGTCGTTCATTAAAGCAGTCTTTGTCGTCTATCAAGATGTCGGCCATGTTCAGGGGTTTTCTGAGTTCGATGTCATCATCGTCAGGCTGCTACTTGTTTTCATTGTCAAAGGTGGTGCCCATGGGTGGAAGGCAGTTGTTGTTGACGACGTACTTTCGGATTTTTCGGATGTCAGCTTCCTTCTGAGTAAAATTCAATGCTACGTAGCCAGTCTGGAGCTTAGGAGCTTTGGAGATGATTTTCATGGGGATTTTATGCTTGTTCGAAATAAATTGGAGGAAAGAGATGCTGGGTGGCTCCTCAAACCCGCGGGTGATGAAGGAGCTCAGAAACTTGCGCAGTTTGATGGAGTTTTTGGTCTGGGGCTTTTTACGATTTATGAAATGGTCCAATATAATGCACCTGTTCGATGCCTCTTCCTCCTCGCCTCTCTTCTGGCCCTGAAATAGGTTGCTGAGTTAGGTGATGAGTACCTGCGACGCTTCTGAAGAACGAAGGCTTCTGCCTCCAAGCACTGCTTGCTCTAGGGCTGCTCATAGGTTTTCAAAGATTAGATTTGGCGCCTGAGAGGGTCGAGATGCTGCTCGATGATGGGGGATGGGTGGGTGCCGTCCTATCGTTCTGAGCCAGCAGAGACCCCCTGAAGGTCAGGCCTGTGTCCGTTTTTGTGATTCTAGGACCTTTAGTTCTTTTTGTCGTTGTTTTTTTTGGGATCGTGGCGGGTGTGCATATCTATGGTCGGATTGTTCTTTTTCTAGAAAAGATGAGGATTTGTGGAGCTGCGAGCGGGCGGGAACTCCGACATGTGTGGTAATTAATTAATTTATATTTATTATCCTCTATTATTTTCGTGTCTATCAGTTAGTTCTTCCCATCTTACCTTATACAAATCATTCTTTTCTATAAGTACTCCTCAAAAACGACCAAGCTCCGACCTCAATCCCAGCCTCTTCTACTCCTCCCGCAACTGTCCCATGAAGCCTTCATTCGGACGAACCCATGGCCGACATTCCCGCAGTCGACATAAACTCACCTCCATACTCCATCTGTGCTTCCTCATCAGGTAGTACACACATACAGCTGCCGACCTCGACACCCCTCCTACGCAATGAACCAGAACGTTGCTTCTTTTTATGTTTTATTCGATGAATTGAAAAGCGGGTTCAAGATGCTGCCGGATGTTTGCTTGCGGGTGGTCGGGAACCTCAAGGTGGAGGTGTTGAATATGCTACGGCAGGGTGAAAGGGTCTTAGCTAAGGGAGCAGACAGCACCTATCTTCAATTTTTCGAGCTCATGAGGGTGGTTGGTGATATGTTCTCCGCTGATGTAGAGAGTGTGGTGGGAGGGCGAGCCACCAGGAAGGGCTTGAGCTCGTTTAGGGTGCTTAGGCCCGAGGTTTTCCATGTCGGAATGTGCAGAATAACGGGAATTAATAAGTCCTCAGGCTGGGATGCTTAATTAATTGAGATATTATGTCGGTCAATAAAATAACATATACCTCCATCACTATAACTCCCTCCAAATCAAACCAACCCTCGACCCCCCTCCACATCACCCTCTATTAATCATTAATAAGGTGCAAAAGAAGGCCAATTACTATATTTATATAGGGTAGCATAATTATGATTATTGCAATAATATTGTTTTCCTTTTATTACAATCATCTCTTTGGGATATATAGGTATTTGTCAGAGATTAAATCAAATCTATCATCATAAAGTTCAGAGTTGGGCCATCTGGAAACTGTAGCTACCTGATTGATCTTTGATGTTGAAGGGACTCTGGTAGCTCCATTTTTGCTAGCCTTCCACCACAGTTATTGACTCGATTGATATAGAACCAATCACTAACGGGCTACCTGTGTAGTTCCAAGAGAGGCTGAAGTTGTTGGAATCTACCTTCTTTATGGTGAATTTCATGAAGCATCCTTCAGATAGGCAAAGAGCCACATTAGGTTCGTAATCGTAGTCATCAATGGCCATGATTTTTGTTGTGGATTCTCCATTTTTCAAGGGAGCGAAAACATTAAATCTGTTTTTAAGATACTTGGATCTGTTGGCAGGTTGGACTGTCATGAGAGCATGTCCCCCTCTAAGGAAAGTAGGAGCAGCAGAAGGCATCTAATTTCTGATAGAAGTATACTCTTTTCCATGGTAATTTTTGATAGATTAGGGCCTAGGACCTCCAGTAGAGCTGTCAATAGTGAAGGAATACCACTCTTAGCCTTCACCTGGAAAATATACTTTTCTCTCTTGCTGTTTTTCGTATACTATGGGTGTCACCATCAGGGCATCTCCGATCAAAAATTGTGTTTCGATAACTTCCTCATTGTAGAGTGACTCATCAAGAGGGAACTAGAAGTTGAGTGGTCTGAAGAAGCCTCCTCTGCCTTTTTTGTCCACCATGACAGTGTACATATGTTTCAGAAGAGCATATCTAGTTTTGAGACTGGCTCTGCTGGTTTACAATAGCATTGCCCCGAAGGTGTAAGGCTCCTGATCTCGAGCATCATCTACGTTGTGATTTCTGCTGAAGGGATAAAAGGAGCCCAGTTGGTACCATCTAGCGCATAGTTCTTCGGTTGTGTGTTTTGCGAACCCGCATATGTCGGCTCCTACCATCTGAATGCCGAAAATTTGATAAATGAAATTATGATTGATTGATTCTCTGAGGAATTCCCAGTTTGCTACGTTGTCACCTGTCCAGTGAGCTGCAAAGTGTCCACTGCCTACGCTGTTGCTTCTGCTGATGATGAAGGGGCGTTTTCCGACCTAGCGGAGAAACTCGTTTATGGGAATTGTGGAGAGATGACCGTAGTAAGTGTGAACCTCTCTGTGATAAAGGCTATCATTGAGGTCGGTGTAGTGCGGCAGGTCAACATTGATGGTCATTGTGTTGATACCTTAAGTCTGTTGAATTCTGAAGGTCTACTTCGTGTTCTATCCTCCTCTGAAGTTGGTTGGCTCGTTCATGTCAATCCAGATACCAGAAAATTCGACTTGATTGTAGAGTCTTTTCATTTGTATTTTCCAGAAGGTGTTGGCATTGGGATGCAGAAAATCAACGAAATGTACTCTACCTGGCCACACTTATGCTTAATAATACTTACTAGGATTTTTTGGATCCTTAAAGAATACATCCATGCTTTTTCCCATGTCCATAGCGTTCTTATCGTTGATGGAGACTCCTGCGTCCAGCAAAGGAACAAAATGTATCTCATGCTCTTTCATCATTTTGTTGAGTTTATCACCATGGGTGTAGGAGTTGACTGTGAATATCATCTTTTTGTCCATGTAGTCAAGGTCTGACCAAATAGTGTCTATCGGTAAATCATTTTCTTTGAATTTTGTTAAAACTTATATGAGTTTATCAGCAGTTTTGTAGCCCCATCGACACTGATGATAGCCTAGTGACCAGAAAGGTGGAACGAGAGCAGGTCCTATGTAGTCATGAAACTGCTCAATTACTCTCTCTGGATTTTATTGTCCAACGATGACCAGGAAGTGAATGGGTCCACCGACAGAGTGATACTGGAGTTGATTTCCATTGTTGGTGGCATCTACAAGTAATCCGTATGTATTTTTAAAGTATACAAGATGGTGTTTTTTGCTGTCTTGGTTCCTGGCAAGGTAAATAGGTTGGAATCCGTATGTCTGATCGCTTGTTCCCGGAATTCCCTTGTCTATTTTCCAAGGCTTATCTCTGTTCCAAAGGGTCCATTTACCATCGGTGATTCTAAACTTATTCTGGAAGCGTTCACCAAGTCCCCATTTGGTTGAATGATCAACGATTTTGAACGAGTTATGCAGATACTAAAAGGAAACGTTATCCAATGCAAAGAAGGCTTCCTAGTCTTTTGCTCGTTTCAATTAGAGAAGATGCTAGCTTTCCACGTCAACGATGACCTGACACTAGCGAAGGAATGTGTAGGTATTTCTACCCATTTTTGGTTTATTTTCAGAATTGCCATAAATATTGAAGCGAGGTTGCTACATGAAGTTGAGAGTGGGAGTGAGACTAATGCTGAGCATATTGGCCTCTCTACATCCAATGTTGAGGTAGTAGTCTTGATTGTTGAGGGTCAATAAATAGATCTTTTCGAAGTAGTCATCTGCCAAAGGATAGGCTCTAAGGTTGTTGTTGTTGGCCTGGGCAAGAATACTCAGAAGCAAAAGCAACAAGAGTATTGTTGGCCGTTGAGCACCTAGAACTCTCGTTATCTCAGTAATTTTCTTCATATATTTAAAGGTAAAAAAATATGAGTCAGCTCATCAGTAACGTGTTTATCATTGCTTATCCCAGTTTATACCCTAATATTAACGGCATTTGCTTAGTGCCCCCTATAAAATAATAATAAAATTAACGGTTAGAGACTAAATGCTTTCAGAACGCAAGAGGTTCAACTATATGGCCAATCACAACACCAACAGAAAGACTTACATGCATAACTCATCTCTCAAGAGCAGCGGGGTTACCTTCCAAGAAGAGCCAGTTTATGGTAGAATGGTGAGAGGTCGGGGGGATAAAGAAAATCAGAGAAAAGTGTAAAAATTGAGCTTATGTAGATAAGAACTGGAAGGAGTGAACCGCAAAGTTATGGAAGAAACAGCAAGGCAGTTCAAGAAGCTAGAAGAAGATGTACAAAGAGTGGAAAAAATATTGGAGGAAAAAGAGCAAATCATTGAAAGCAACAGGAAAGAGACAGATGAGCTCAAAGAGGAAGTCAGCAAAACAAACGAAGAAAAGAAGATTCTCATTTAAGCCATCTAAGAAAAAGACATGGTCATCAGAGAATACGAAGCTAAGCTCAAAGAGCTGATATAACAAACTATTCGCACTGTCACAACTCCTCGGAAGGTGCAGTAAGTGGAACTTGACGAATGCTCAGTTCAAACAGATCCACTTCCCTTAAGCTGCCCAGCTTAGAAAATGACAACCCTCCAACAGCAAAATTTCGACCTCGAAGATCAAGTCTTCACTCTGAAAGAAGAGCTGTTTGATGCCAGCAACAAGGTAAAGTTGTTGACCCAGGAATTTGAGGCTTTCAAAATATTGAGGCAGATCGAGAGCATCCAGTAAAATTGATATTTTGTGATAATAAACAGTTAGATAGAAGGGTCAGTCATCGACATTGGACTATGTATTTTAGACTTTCATCTCGTACTCTATCTCTTGGTTTTCTTTGTCCTCCTCGTTCAATTTTTGACGGACACACCAAATCAATATGCCTGCATAGTTTCATCACTACCCAGAAGGAATAAGAACAGCAGAATCCCGAAAATTATGAGGAACCACTTCCACCACAAAAATTCGCAGGCCTGGAAGCCACTCGTATCAGTATAGGTATCATACCCTGGAGTGCAGGTTGTACAGACATAGGGAGTGGAGCAATCAAGACAATTGCTGGGGCACTCAGAGCAAGTACTGGTTGCTGAATCGAGATAATATCCTGTGGTGCATGTATCACAGGTTGTGATGCTCGTGTCACATACATCGCAACCCGTGATGCAAGATTGGCAGTTATAGCCTGTTGTTCCTGTGGGACATTGTCCAAAGGCTGAGTCTATCAAGCATCCAAGGATAAGAAAAGTGTAATTTGTTAAATTTCTGTTCCTGATTTTTCCTTTTTTCATTATTTGATTTAACTTATCGCTTTATAAAGTGAGTGTGTTCATACATCATTTTCTGAGACTTTCCTTGGTCTTGATGTACTCCTCGACATACCAGTTCAGCTCGTTCTTTCTCTGATGATACTGTTTGTCCTTTTGCTCACGAATGCTCTTCATCTTCTCGTCATCGTTGAAATGGTTCCTATAGTCTGTCGACTTCTTCTCTCCTAAGTCAATACCGAAGTTCTAGCTGACGTGGTCCTTCTGAATACGTTCTATTATCTTCTTGTGTTCGTTTATTTCCTAAGGAGTCTTGGTGAGTTTGAAGTTCGAGGCTGTGCCTGTCTTTTGTGCCTCGATGGCTCCAGAAATGGGAGCGTAGAGGGTCTGTGTTTCTGTCATAGTTTTATGGGTCTGTGTGTAGCCCATGTGCACTGCTCCTCCGATCTGATTGATTTTGCTGCTGGTCTAACTCATTTGATGCTTACCTTGTAAGGTTCATCGGGGAAGAGTCCTGCGTGTCGTCTTTAATATTCTTCTTTTTGGAGAATACTGGCAACTTATTGAGGATCGAGTCCCTGGGCGATGAGCTAGTCGTATTTTTGATTGTAGGTTTTTGCCTTTTCAGAGAGGAGTTTGATTTTAGTGTACTTTTCTTGTCTGTGTCCGATGCCCAGCATTTTATTGAGGTTAAGTTATATTATTATGATAGATAGTATTGTCGTATTGACCAAGAAGTGATGATAGATGATTTTGATAGTTGTTGTTAATATTTTATGGATCAGACGAAACTGTCCTCCGGAGAGTTGTCAGCAGCTCCGTTGAAAATGTCAATACGCCAGTACTTGAATATGCCCAATTTTTCGGCCAAAAGAATAGAAACGAACCATCTGCATAAAATATAATCTACTGAGGAGCGATGTGCCAAAAGTATCTCTTGAAGAAACCTGGGTAGTAGTTCAGGATTGCCTGACTGAACCAAATGTAAACTGCGGCTTTACGGTAGTTGCCACCAAAAGGATCGACTCCGTTCTTCTTGGGCCAAATGTCAACCATCTATCGAGCAGTCACAGCGAAGGGATAGGTGAAGGCTGCACCCAAGTAAACACCGAAACTAGCGCAGAAAAGAACGATGGGCAACACAGGCATGTTAGCAACTCTCCACAGGATGGAGAATTTGTCAATTAGGAAGTCATAGCAGAAGAAAGCGGTGAAGGGACCAACTGAATGCTTGATGAAAAGAGGGAAGGTGTTCTTGAAAAGATAGTAGGGACCCTATTCGAAGGGGATGCGTTTGAAGGCGTCCAATGCTGACTTGTATCCTTTTTGGAGCTCCTTGGGGAAAGTCTTGTCAGAGTAGTAGGCTCTCTGCACCATATCCATCATGGCACCAAGAGGAGCAGTCAAAACGGCTGCTGCACCGAAAGTGGGTATTTTTCTGTAGTAGCTGTACTCGACACCACCGAAGTTGGAAGACCAGCCTGAGTTGAACTGTCTGAGGAGTGCCAGCTGAGGGGCGATAGAGAAAAGACCTGTGAGGGCGCCGAGCTGCATTCTGCTCTTGAATCCCTCCCTAAAGGACTCGAGATTTCTGGTATGTTTGATGAAGCTAGTCCATTCGGTGTAATTTGTGGGTGGCTCGTAGTGCTGTAGCATTGCTCGTGAATGGTGGATGAAGTGATTAAGGTATTGTTGCATGGTTCCTGCGATGAGTCCGATGGCGAGACCTGGATGTTGGTAGGGTTACCTCTTTGGAAGTTCCAGGAGGGAGTGGAGTCTACTGCGGTATGCCAGGCGGTGACGTTATTGGTCCACCAGGTGGGATTGTGCCTTCTCTGCACGTCGTCAAGCTCAAAAAACATTCCTGAACTTATCGCTTATTAATATAATATCAACACAGATATATCAAGCCATCCTACAGATCCCCCTCTCAAACAGATCCAGCCATAGCTTGTATCAGAAAAACAAATAAAAACCGAAGAATTTGCAGAAGAGGAAGTAGGACTAATAAATAGAGATTGAAAGGGATCAGAAGTCAAATTTAGAGGCAAAGAAGCAAGCCGGATCCTCGAATAGGTACACCGGCTCTTCCTTGTGACTGTCCTCCAGCTCGTCTTCGATGCTGACACAGTCGTCCTCCTCAGGAATTAGATTCACGATATCGGACAACTA
>Ga0100402_1003039_pt1 | contig 18515 bp, 20 predicted proteins | sample CryGeyme20150102_FD_80419 | JGI IMG/M metagenome (GOLD analysis project Ga0100402, IMG submission 80419) | Groundwater microbial communities from Crystal Geyser aquifers in Utah, USA - Crystal Geyser metaG 2015-0102 | ecosystem: Environmental > Aquatic > Deep subsurface > Groundwater | place...
CATGACCTTCTGACATCGAAATTTTGTGTGCTTTAGGCTTTGAATTTGTCCTCCAATAGATTGGGCCACTACGGAGCCAAAGCTATTGCTCAGGCCCTCGCTAAGAATCGAACCTTGATTCATCTTGACATGACGAAAAATGGGATAGATGATAATGGACTTAAGATGGTAGCTGAATCCCTATAAACTAACGAGAATATGGTATCTCTGAGACTATACTTTAATGACTTCGGTCAGCTGGCGCTGCGTTAATTTCACAAGCTGGCCAAGAAAATGGAATCGATAACGACATACTGGGACTTCACAACTTACGTGGTTGATAACTAGATTCAGATGGCGCAAGTGGACAACCAAATAAAATACGACGTTACAGTTTCAAAGCAGTATTATTTCTGATTATATGAAACTTTTAGCAATAAATAAGAGGCAATCAGGATGATTCTACGTAGTAATCGTTGAATAGGGCCTGCAGCTTGGCCAACTTGCCAGGGATGATTGAGCAGTATGCATTTTCGCTGCCCTTCGTGTTCCAATAATTTTGATGATATTCCTCTGCTTCGAAGAACATCTCCAACGGCCTCACACTGGTTGCGATGTCTTGGCCTAAACTCACAAGCTCCTCAATCTTCTTTAGAGCTTCCTCCTTTTGTTATTCTGTCAGGTAGAATACTGCAGATAAATACTGGGATCCTATATCTTCACCCTGGCCATCCTTTTGTGTCGGGTCATGGACAGCGAAGAAGATGTCGAGGAGCTCTAAATAGCAATAAAAGTACTGGAAAAGGAAATAGTCGAAGGGTCGTAACTGATTCTAATCACCTCATGATGACCCGTTGAGCCTGTTTTAACCTATTCATAAGTGGCCATGACCCTGTTGCCCCCAGAGTAGCCTGACTTGACCTCTTGGACCCCTCTCACTCTTTGGAACTGGGCCTCGATGCACCAAAAGCATCCTCCGGCGAAAATGGCAGTTTACATAGGCATCAGATTTTGTTAAAATTCTATTATATTATCACATAAAATACTCTATCATTTAAGGTCCAGGTTGAGGTTTTACCACATGTTGGCATTGTCTGGGTATCCCTCCACATGGAATTTTCCCGATGAGGCGCTCCCATAAAAAAGAGGATCCAAAGTTAACTTAAACGCATCGTCTAATACGCGAGGCAGTAGGTTTTGGAGGAGCTTACTCGACTCTTAAATGCATGGGTTGTTGTTTACCTCGATCAGCCAGGGGTATCCGATCTTATCAATCATGAAATCATATCCAAAGAGCTGAAAGCAGTGCTTACGGCCCATAGGATTCAATAATTTGATTGTTGCTTTTAGGCTTATTCTTATGTGCTCGTGAATTTTTTGTATACATTCGTCGAAACTGAATCCTAAATTTTCCATTTATTCCTTGAGCTCTTTGAAGGACATTTGATTTCCATCGACCATAGTACCGTAACCCTCTGAAAATTTCTGAACGGCATTGTTGGTCAGATGCATAAAGGTGTTTTTCTAAGGGGAATCAGTGCACGAATACGCGAGGGAGCTTAGCCTGACGTATCCTTCCTTGAAGACATATCCTTTCAAGTTGTAAGTCACCAGCACCCATATTCTGATATCAAACTTTCTGCTTTTGATCAACATAGGTTTTTCTAAATATTTTTGAATCAAAAATTTGTCCGTCTTGATGATCGAAGGGCCTTTGGGAATGACTCTGATATACTGATTGCCGTCGAAGTAGCTCTCTTATCTCTTCTACCTTATCTACCTATTAGCAGGATCTCTCAAGAGGACAGATTGATGAATTTGCTCACTATTTCTCTTGATATAATCCACTCTGGTGGGTGACTATTCCTCCTGCTTTGCTGAAAGAGATTTCTACACATATCCTCCAATGTTTTCACTCACAAATTTGTACAAAGACTCGAGCTTTGAAAAAACCTGGATGCCTCTTCCTCGATTGAGGAAGGTCGGTTTGACAATCCATAAATACTCTCCTTACTAATCCAGAAATTCATTATTGATTGGTGGTGCTTTCGGAAGAATCTTCTTCAACTACTTCAATTATAATTTACATTAGAGTTGTAAAAAATTCTTCTAAGTTTGACTTTGTTTTGCTGAATTTATGTATCTGTTTGAGATCCTCCTTTTTCTCTCAGTTTTTTGGGGTAATTACGCTCGTAGGTCTCAGTAAACTGCTTCAGCTGCATCATGTTGCATTAATCCCGAATATTTAGAACATAGGTTGGAGGCACTATCTTCCAAAGGTCCAAGTTGTTTTTCTATTTTATTTATATCAGTACCTGACAGTATTTCTATAGATTTCTGAAGAGAAACTCCTTGTTTGATAAAGCCTAGTGAAATTCGAAGCAGTTCACAATTGCTCGGTACAACCCTGACTCAATAAGCCTCTCATATTTGAAACCCTTTTGATCCTGTTGCCACTTCAGATTTATAAAAGCTGATGTACTATCTTCAGATTAATTCCAAGTAGCTCGGCATGCCAGCACTTTTCGAACAAGACCCTCATTGTTGCCTTTTCCAAGAAAATACTGAATGAGTAGTGATTTACTGTCAAAGGTTTAGGAAGAGGCTGGGATTGCTTTGTCATCGCAAGGTTATTAAGGTTAACAGGTTTGGCTTCGGTCTTGTTGACGGAGATACATCGAGTTGAATAAGACTTGTTGGCTGGGTTATTGGTCTTCGGAAGGGAAATTCTTTGATAAAAGCTGTTTTGTTCTTTTTGTCGGTTCAAGAGCATGAAGGCTAATTATTAATTTTATTCCAACAAACATAGCCACATTATCAAAATTATCTGCTTGAGCATAACCTCAGCAAATATTGTTAAACTGGAGAACTTTCATATTGTATTGTCAGTATAAAGAATAATGAATGAATTTAAATCATAATGATTTACCTTTTACCAAGAATATACCAGATAGATCATAAATGAGCTGATGTGGTCCTGATAAAATCTAATCATTTATGGCAGGTTTGCAATTGTTATACTATATATATGAAGAAACAACTCGGTATTCTCAGAAACAGGTACGATAAGCTCACCTCCTTCAAAAAATAAGCAGTCAGGAAGAAAAATAGATTTCAAATGGTCGGCAAAGACGACCTCGATGACGTTAACAGTACAAGACCTATCTACTCAGCCTATACTCTCACAACCACACACTCAGACCCTGCTAGCATATCTGAATTGTCAGAGGATGGGGACGAGAGTGCCCTCAGGGCTGTCAAGTTGTTTTAGCAAGTCCGAGGAAAAATGTCAAAAGTGGATCAGCTTCGTACTTACGTGGTGACATAGAAAAAAAGATGGCAGAGCTGACAAAAGCAAGGCTCACCAGCTTGAGATAAAAGTAGAATGAGAAGTACGACGAGAGTATCATGAAATTAGCGAGTGAAGCCACACAAGTACATGTTTAAATAGATAGACTATAGTCGCAGCGGAAGGAACCATGCGACAGATCCCCAACATATCCTCATCTTCCCAGACCTCCAAGAAAAGTAAAGCAATTTTGATACAGTTTTGGCAAGCATGCAGTCCGCTTTAGCTGGATAATTACAATAGCGCAGTAGAAACCTCAGAAACCAAGAACAAGGGTATTTTCGAAGAATCAAGTCATACTAAGGAACTGTCAACAGTGCAATACAGCTTACAACTGAGCAACGATAAGTGATGAAGGGCGACTGGGACATTCTTGATGAGGAGGAAAAGGAGCATGACCAGCACGAGGGTAGGATCGGATAGCTAGTCGGCAACATTTCGAAGCTTTCAACCCTCTACAAATAGCTTAATAATTTAGTAGTCACCCAAGGAACAGTTATTGACAGGATTGACTACAATCTCGAGCAGACATAATAGCATACAAGCAAGGCTGTTGTCCACCTCAAGGGGGCCGACGAGCATGCCAGTAGTGCCTTTGCTGATAAGATAATCAAATTTCTCGCAATCACCATCATAATGATGGCTGTAATTCTGGGAGTAAAATACATGAAATGATAGTTTATATCGATGCGTCTATCATTAGTGCAATATGAACATCATTTGCTGGGACCTTTATAATAAATCCCCAACACTCTCATGCAGAAAAATGCAAACAACTTCGTCGGACTGCCTCCGAACACTTCATGTAAAAATGTATAATTCAACCGATAGTCCTCAGCTTCCACAAATGCAGTATTTTTGTTGTCGTGAGCTATCTCCTGAAAAAGCTGGTTGTACATCATCTTCTTCTGGTTTAGCTATCGACGTTTAGAGCGAATCCTGTGTAAATTATATCTTACTTTTATCTGTGATCTAGGACGGCAAATGATTTGGCAAAACCTGTATCTTTCTTGTTTGTGGCTTTCAGGAAAGGCTCGTCTGATTTTTTGAAAAACACGTCGTAATCTTTGATGTTCAGACTATCATCTAGAATTATGACGTGCTCAACCTTGAATTTCTCGTTTATGTATTCCTACCTTCCCTCATTCTATTGGCAAAAAATCGCTATCCTTAGTATGTCCTCCTGAATAGATGGATCGAGCTGCTTCTCGAAGATATAGAAGACATCCCGAGGACAAAGAAAACCATCTCCATTCCGATCGTACAACATAAAAGAAACCAAATGAGCTTCACGAATGGACATGTTCATAAACTTCTCCCCGAATTTTTAAAATTCTTTGAAATTGAGGTATGACCTGATTTGGAAGAAGTTTATGAACCATTATGCAAAATTCTAGCTTATGATGAAGGTCAGATAGTTTTTAAGAAGGTTCTTACTCACCAGACCAGCTGAATAAAAAATGAAGTACTTTCAATATCAACTGGTAGTTTCCCCCAAACAAAAATCCTTGAAAATGCTTACCTCACTTTATTGGCTTGCTCCTCCGCTGACCCTTTGTCTTCAGTAGCTGCTTTATTCTCTCTAACTTTGGCGTGCTATGATTTCCCCTCTTTTTTGAACATCCAGAAGGAGCCAAGACCTCCTTGATTTTTTTTCTTTTGGTTGAGGAGTTGAGTATATCTTTTGATAGATTCCTTATGTTCGGATGCAGGCTGTTGTTCTCGATAGGAAATGAAGGTTTCCCGATGCCTTCTCACCCTTGGGGAAGAATATTGATGGGCTGTATATCTCCTGTTTTCGAGGGCTACGTAGCAAGTATAGTACATAATCTCGGGTACTGTCGAGTAGTGAATGGCAGGATATCTCCAATCATTCTGAATGTTATAGGCTGTTTACTTTTACTTGGTGATTTTAGAGAGAGAATACCTGAAAGTCAGCTTATTGAGAAAGCCTTTCTTCTTTTCATCTTCCTTGTTGAGCTGAGATTGGTTGATGCAATATTTGGTCTCATTGTATGTATCAAGACCGTCATCGCTAGCCACTCCTAGAGGTGTTTTGATATTTTTATCAACCATATTATAACTGGATCAACTCGATGGGACAAACTTGAAGTAAATGAGGTGAAATCACTTCGATGGGCGGGTCTGAAAGTACAGCAGCAGTGCTTCTCGGAGGTAGTAGAGTTAATCCCGAAGATTGCTGTTTTGCTCCTCGAGACTTCTCATTTTATCTTATCCTTCGCTCTTGATTTGCTGGTATTTCTTCTTTGGAGTAGTGTCATAGTCTTTGACGGGGGTGTCCTCTACATTCATCACTGATCGTGGCTTCATCCGACTTGCAGAATGTTGGCCCTGAGACATTATCTCATCGTATTTATCTAAGACTTCAGGATGCAATTTTGACTTCCAATGTCTGTTCATCTTTGACTGCCGATAATTTGTTACTCTGGAGTGAAAATCAATCCGGCGATTGAGTGAGACTTGGCTTCTATCGTTATCAGCTTAATACGCTCCTACTGATAGCAAAGGCATGCTTCTGACAGATTCAAGCTCATAGTTGGAGTACATTAATAAAATTAATCAAATCACGTAAATCACATTCAGGAGCTGGCATTTATAACGTTCTCCTTTAAGATGGTCATGATTCTCTTTTCTATTAATTTTGTGAAGGTTTCAGTAGGTAACAACTCAATCTGTGCCTTAGAGCATAGATAATGACGAAGAGATTGTTTGGGAAAACCAAGCTACCATATTTTGGTATAATCGCAAATCGCCTCCCAACGGCCAAAACCTCGATCAAGTATTGCCTTGCATATTTTCAAATCTGAATCAGAACAATAATACCGTCAGAGTCGACCAAAAAAACCTATATTTATTTTTGAGACTAAACATATGCTTGCTGGCTTTAGCAGTATGTCTTAAGCCGGCTGATAAAGTTTATCCTTCTAATGATCTAGGTTGGCTGGATAACATTATTTTTACTTCAAGGTGAAAGAAGTAAAATTAATGGATTTTCGAGTATCTTTCTGTCTTTTCCTGTGATAGGTGATAAAGAGCTGAAAGGAAGCTTTCGAAATATATACTCAAAAGATTTATTGATTTATTTATGATCCACTATGAAAAAAATTGGGGCTCGAGCCGAGAAATCTTCAAAAAAATTTGAGTCCATGATTACCCAGTGAGGCCAAATGACATGATATATCTCAGAAACACCATCCTTTGGATACCATCCAAAACCATCTATTTCTCATATTCATTTGATTAAAAATAACTCTTAATTTTTGCCCATTGCACTCTCATTCGGCTTTCGGATAATGCAGGGATTTTATCGTCCCAATGTTTTTTCGTTTACGAACTGTTGAATACAGAAAATTGATGTGCCGAAAGCGAAGGTTTTGATTCTGTTCTGGTGACTCTTATATCGCTTGATGTATTTTCGATGACTCTTTTGGTAGTAAGTTTAATTCGAGGAATTGAGACTTTTTGATAAAAGTGGTTAGCTGCGCTGTTCAGACTGTTGTCAATAACCAGAAGAGATGCCTTGCTGTCTATCAAATCATACAAGGACAGGCGACTGATCACTAGATGAATTATCTCAGAGTCGAATACAAAAATATTGAATTTACTAGCCGTGCTTTCACTTCCTCTCTTCAGAAAACAATGAAAATCCAGAAGCTCAGATACATAGTCTTCAGGCCCATAGATCCTTATAACTGAGTGAAAAGGACAGTACTCTCTGAGAGACAGCATCCACCAATCGATCCTCTGAAGCTCTGTAAAGATAAAGACTGGACTGATGTTTTTGAGTTTGAAATAGATTGAGTTGATTAGCTTACAAATAATTTCCATTCTGTAGGGATCATCGCTTCTCCTAGCCTTGATGCATTGCTTTTCTCTCTTCCTGTACAGCTAATATACCTTCTGCTCGACTTTGTCCGAGTTCTGAGTTGTATCAGAATCAATGAAACTCACAATATTGGTAATTCCTTCCTTTTCGACTAACAGGTCGATTCTCTATGCCACCAACACTTCTTTCTTCTCCATCTGTTCAGATCTGAGCATAATATTTAGGAGCAGACCATTGAAAAAGTTCTTGAGAAGCTGCTTGTGAGGTTTTACAATTTATTAATCTTACCAAACTAATCGTGTATCTTCCTCCCACTTCACCAAAAATTTATATGGACTTTTTACCTTCCCTTATTTCATAGATGCTTTGCTCATGTGGAGGAACAATTGTTGTAAGGTGACTCTCTAGCATTTTGAAGGGTTAGTGCAGCCGATCGAAAAAATATTTTCTATGCGAGTAGTAAATTACTCTTCCGAGGGTGCTTGCTGCTCAACATCCATATCATTAGAATGAACTATGGCTTTCCAAGTGAAGTGAATAGGGGAGAGATGATTAACTCTGTACAATCCATATCTGATGTCTTTAATATTTATTGTCTGAAAAAGACGGTTTTCTCCCCAAAACTGAAAACATTTCTAGCACACCCTCTTCTGAAGGCCTGTTTGTCGTTCATATATTTGACTGAATAGCCTTTTTGAATGATTGAACAACTAAAGAGGAAATTCATAGCATTTAGGATGAATCTCTGAATGGCAAATTGTACAGCTGACATTATCTTCACAATGAACGATCTCCTATTTGCAAACAGAACATTGATATTAATTAGAGCAAAAGCCGCAGTTCCTATTGAGGGCACGCAGTGAGGGAAAACACTTTATATGAAATATTTTCTGACATTTACTACAACTTTCTTTCGCAGCATGTCGACCAATATGCTTGCTGCAAATTGAGCAGTAGTGATACAGTTGAGGAAGGTCCAGAAGACAAATAGCCTTAGCTATACTTGCTGACGACTAAGTACTGCTTCTTTTCAATCTGATCAACTCTTTACCTTTGGTGGATTGAATATCGTTTGGCTACACCCTCGATGAAAGCTCGTTAGTCATTTGGCAAATTATAATAACTAACTTTCAAATTGGCACTCAAAATCTCCCACAACCTCAAAACATCAAATAATGACTTCATCATAAATTATTTCCAAAATATATCTAATGGTTCCAAAAGGAGCCTCCTTCTGATTGAGACTGCTCAGAGTCAATCGGGACCATTTCTTATGTGTTTTAATAGTATTTAATATATATTAGATTTTGATTACTTTGATGATGAAAGAGCAGTAGGTAAGTTCGAAAGCCAGACCCACAAACACCTTTTGTTGCTATAAAGTAAGTCCTATCCGACTCAGCTCGATTTCAACTAAGATGATGAGCAGTAATAACGAAAAAATAGTCTCGAGCGCATGCCCATGCTCGGCAGAGGGGTCACCTCAACTATTGTAGTGTTAATGAGATTTAGAAATTCAAAAACATTTAACACAACAACCGTCAGCCTCTTTACTAGCTCTTGAATGATCTATATGAGGGTTCAAACTCTGCAACCATTTACAGTTTACTTAAGAACCGCAGGATCAATCCTGTCTTACACGGAGGAGAGTAAAGAGATGATCTATAATACTACATTCCTCAAATAGTGACCTTTCTGGTGATGGAGTAAAATTTAGAGGACTAATAGTTAATTTCTTTGATATTGGGAGGCTGTTCTACACATTTTTATTTCGCTCATCGAGTCTACTTTTATCTCAAGTCTCTTTCAGAAGATAGGTGGGGAAAAGACATAGCTTCAGTCTGCCAGTTCCTTCAAGAAAGATTCATAATTCACATGAACATGTATCAACATTCAAAATTGTCGGGAATTTAACTCACAAAAAGTATGCTCCAGATGGACCCTGATATCAAAGGAAAAAATATATTGATTCATACTCTCTAGGACAACTAAAAAATCCAGGCCACCAAGATTGTCGAGTAAATCAATGAGGACAGCCTCAACTGGGAAAGATATGGGACTAAATATTATCCAGATCCAAAGCCAATATCACCACCAGTGATCCCTGAAGTCAAGCGAAAAACCTACTGTCATCATGGATTCATGGAAACACCTAAGTTCTGGGACGATTTGCTCAGCATTGGTAGTCAAGTATGCAAAGTTCAACCAGACAAAAGAAACAAACACCTTAGCAAATTAATTATGTAAATTAATGAGAAGCTCCCTGCGAATGTTTATATTCCATTCTTTAAGGAAGATATCAGACTCTATACTGTTCTTTGCGTCTGGAAAGGTCGACTGTTTTCGACCAATCAAAGAGCTCCTTACTCCATTTGGGTCGAAATATATAGAGAAGAGGAAGAGCTCAACCTTGAAAAAGTTTAAGAAATAGCCTAAGAAGAAGATGAAGATCTGATATAAAAATCACCGAAAAAGACAAAAAAGAACATACTTGAAAAGATTTACTAAACAATTAGCAAACCATTCAGCATCAGCAGCTAAAAAAATACTCTCAACATCAAACGCTTTCTTACTGAAAAATTCAAAAATGGTGAAGACAATGCTGAGAAGAAAAGGCAACAAAAAAAATTGAAAGAAAGGTCTTTAGTTTCTCACTCTTTCGCCTAAGAAAATAATAGATGTTCGTTGGCATAGATGTATTAATAAAGCGAAAAGGAAGCAAAAAGCGAAGGAAGATAAAGCATTGGAAGCCGTTCTTTTGGCTCCAGCATCAGCTCTTTTCATGAAGACGAAATGAATGTCTAGGAAAGAATGAAATAATTTTTCGGTCCTAAATCTTCTGATTTCATTGAAGATGTTAGAACACATTCAATTTACAGAGATCTCAAAAGTTGGAAACTTGTTCATCTGATGGTAAAAACTGGCGATGACCTCAAACAAGGTAAAAATTCCTCTATTTAGAACAATTTGCAATGCAGCTTATTCATCGGTTCCAATATGCTTTCTAGAAAGACAATGTTGACTGTGTTGTCTTTCCTTATGAGGTCATATCTCTTGGATCAGATTGTGGTATCATTGAAATGCTGAATGACATCACCACTTTGAATTCTCTATTTGAAAAATTGTACAACAAAAGAATGAGCCTGAGACAATTTTTCTAGAAGGTTTATCCCAACCCTGTAAGAGCCAGAAAGAAATTCATGAGAAGTTTAGCTGGATATTCAATTCTGACGTATTTCCTTCAAGTCAAAGATCGTCACAACGGAAATATTCTTCTCAGTAGAGATGGATCCATCATTCATATTGACTTTGGTTTTTTCCTTTCAAATGCTCCTGGAAAAGGTGTGGAATTGTAAAAGAAGGTTCCATTCAAGCTGTTGACTGAGTATGTGCAGGTGATAGGAGAGCTCAACTCACAATAGTTTTTTGAGTTCAGACAGCTCTTTTACAAAGGATTCAGGGCAGTATTGAAGGAAAAAGACGCGATTCTGACACTTGTTAAGATGATGTACAGCAGTCACATGGAAAGCATGGGTTGCTTCATCAAAGGAGAATTCGCTATTGAATAACTTGAGCAGAGATTTGCAATTGATCAAGGTGTAGAGAACTTTTGTTACAATTTGATCAATAGCAGTCTTGACAACTGGAGGGCCAGATGGTATGACAAATTTCAATACTTCCTGCAGAAGATATACTACTGAGTAATGAGAGTTATTTAAATGATATTGTGTAATCATATACGTGAAATAACGGATTAAAATGTGTGAAGATGATTATTTGAGAGAACTGAGGATGCCGTTGAAAGAATTCCCAATTATAATACCTAACTAAAGAATTGTTCAATGAAACTTTCAAATAAAGAGCAATAAAAACAGAAATATCCTGCTCAAAAACTTGACCTCAGACTCATTGGCAACTAATATGCACCTTACTAGTCTTCGCCATGGCTCTACCTCCTCGAAAAGATTGAAGCCGACACCCCTTGGCCTCATGTGCCTCAGTAAAAGATAGTTGGAATGCTCAAAAGAATAGCTGAAATGTACAACCCTGTCCCCTACCACAACATTACTCATGGCTTCGACGTCATGGTGGTATCTATGTATGTAGCTAGAATCTCGACCTATATCTGATGTCATACGGATGGCAAGAAAAGTTAGGTGCTTCACATCATAAAAGGATATATATGTTGCTTGCTGCTTATGCTCATGATGCCGGGCACTAAGGTCTCACAAATTTATTCTACAAAAATTGCAACCACCCTTGGGCGCAACGTAGTCAGTCGCCCTTGGAATATCTTCATATCACTAATCTGAGAGCTGCCCTCAGATAATTTGACATCGAAATCGATGTCAGAGTGATGGAGGATATGACTGAGATGATCCTCAGAACAGATAATTACTACCACAATTGGCTTTTGGAAAAATGTGCAGAACTTAAGCAGCTGTCTGAAGAGTAAATGAAGACTCCAAAAAATATGTTGACTGCAAGCTGCTTACTCCTCCATGCGTCAGACCTTAATAATACTTGTAAGCCAAAGTAGATGAACCTGCTTTGGACTGAGCTTCTATACTAATAATTTGATTCCCAGGTACATCAAATACAACTCAGAGAAATATTTAAATTCAAAAAGGATTGAAGGTAACATGTCCAGTGATCAGTACCATGAGAGAGAAAGGAGCATCGAACATCGGATTTTTAGACCATCTTGTTTTCCCATTATACATAGGAATATCATAATTAGAACCTCGATTCGAGTAACTCCTCAATAAAGTGAAGAAAAATAGAGACTCTTGGGAGGCTATATTGAATTCTTCAAAATTATGATCATTTTGTCAGTTACCGTATTTTATTAGTCATCAAAACATGATCCTCAGCACCACCTCATATTCAAAACTTGAAAAATATGATCATTAGAAACAAATTTCACAGTGCTTAGGGAGTTCGAATTTGAGAAGAGCTGTCAGTTTTTTTATATTTTGACAGGTAAGGCTATACTTATATTGATTCAATTCGAAGATAAATGTCTAAGGGATAAGGTTAAAAACTAGTTGAAGTTGCTCTTTCAAAGATAAAACCTGACGACATCACTCATAAAGGGTTTCTCAAGCCAATTGAAGTGGCTCTGAAGACCTACAGAACCTAAATCATGAATAATGAAAGCAAAATCAAACCAGGCTCCCTTCCTGCAGGATTGAAAATAGCGGTAAAGGGAGGGCTCGATAGCGACAAGCGTACCTTGGTTGACATCATGGAAATTAACTAGAACCAAAGGTTTTCAGATCTTCAGTCAAATAATCAGGATAACTTATTGACTCTAATGAAAAAAGCTGAAGGCATCTAACTAGCTATATGTGTCTGCATGTACAGTGAAGACAAGAAAATGCTCAAAAGCACAATTGCAGGCATATCAGAAAATATCGCCAATCTTGTGGCTTACTAAGGCTTGGATCCTGATAAAATTGGAGTATTCGTGATGATGGATGGAATAGAGAAGGTCGATAAAACCATCATAGACTATTTTGAAGAGTTGGAAAAGAGCTGCAACATCAATCTCGGAGACAACGTGATTCCTCCAATGACAGTCCAAGAGATGGCACAAAGATCGCAAACGATGACGATATAAGAGATAAACGATGAATAAATGAAAAATGTTAACAACTTTCTATTCGATGCTGCCGAACTTGAGGAACGTAACAGTTTGCGCTTCTAGTCAGTTCACAAAGACTATTTTTAGAAGAAAAAACTCCTCAAGAAAATCAAATAACTGCAGAAGCAAAGGCCTCTCTATGACGACCTACCTAGCAAACTTCAAGGATTTTTCATAGACTAAATCCGAGCTCAGCGAAGAAAGGACTATGCTGAGTCAGAAGAAGTGGTCAATTTGCTGTAAGTAAATTTACTTCTGGATGAGTATACAGCTGATCTGAACAAGATGAGGCCTCTCATTGTCAAGGCTCTTAGTCGAGGAGAACAGTTTTGTAAAAATTATATTCAACTACGTTAAGATCTTGCTTATCTATCATACTTCAGGAAAAAAATTCCATTTGAACCAAAGCACTATTTGAGTGAAAATCAAATAAAAAAGAGCCCAAGAAATGAATATCAAGACTAGAATGATGAAATTTTATATTAAGAAGATTTAGTTGAAGAGCCTGCAACTTTCATGAACTTATTCTTGTGCGTCAAATATAAAAACAGTGGAAAATTGTCTTCACACAACTGGTTCTTCAATGGCTTCTGCAAGGAACTTCGGCCAAAATATGCAATACTATTGGACGTCGGTCTGAGACCAGAAGCTGAAGCTCTTCTGAAAATGTATCAGTACATGAGAGAAAATGAAAATATCGGAGGTGTTTGTGGATACATGAGTTTAAAGATCGAAAAGGTTGGCGATGACTAGGAAGTAAAAGATGAAGATGTTGATTTTTTAACTTCAATCTTCAACAAATTTGTCGACATCCAGAGAACTCAACAAGTCTAGTACCACTTTGCTCACTTGATGGACAAGCCATTCGAGGCTGCTTTTGGATTCATTCATGTGCTTCCTGGAGCTTTCTCAGCTTATAATATGAAGGCCATCGTAAAGTATAATGAAGAAGAGGACGATGTCCTCCTAAAGAACTATTTTAAATCCATCGACGAGAAGTTGGCAAGCAGAAAAATAATCAGCAGTTAGATGGGAGTGGTAAATGCTGTCCTCCGTACATCTTTACCAGATTTTATCAATAGTTGCTGTATCAACATCGACAGTGAAAGTGATGAAGCCATGCTCTATAACGAAAACGTTTATCTAGCAGAAGATCGAATTCTATGCATGGGTATTCATAAAAAAGGTTACGATATGGCATTCTTACCAGATGCTTATGCCTAGGTGGATCCCATCAAAACAGTTCATGGATTGCTCGGACAGAGAAAAAGATGGATCAACGGATCATACTTTGCCTTCGAAAAGGTCAAGAAGGAGTTAGCTGACCATGAAAATTAATATGGCTGTGAATTCGGTTTGAATGTTCAAATTTTATATCTGAGCTTTATGAACTCTCTCGCTTATTTTGCTCCAGCCTTTTTCCTCTTCACAGTTCATATCGCAATGGATGCATTCAGACAAGATGTACTATCACAAGTGCTTGCAGGTGTTGTCAACGACACAAATAATTCGAGCCAGTTCTACAATGCGTTTGTCTTTACTATCGACTTCATTTACGTTCTACTGATCATGACAGTAGTTTTCTACAGTCTTCACCTCACCAATAACCATCCCAGATTCCGTCGCTACATCTACGGAATTTCAACCCTTTTCGGACTATTCATGGTGATTGTGTTCGCAGTCTTAGCTGTGGATATATTCCGTGGCCTCATCGACAATGCTGATTGTAATTATTATTTTATTTAGTCTTGGTTCGGAATCAGAGTGCAATCGATACAATTCCAGGAGGCATCACAACCATTAACCTCATGCGTTGGATGTTGGTGGGATCACTGCTGATCTACGCTGTTCCCATTCTGTTCTACATTTTTCTCTTCGGAAACCTACACATCATGTGCTAAATTATTCTTGGAGCTTTCTCTTTCCTGTTTTACACTCCAACATACCTCAACATTCTCAACATCTATTCGCTCTGCCGTATTGATGATATTTCATGGGGTACCAAGGGCTTAGATACTGGTTCGGACAAGAATGCCAACCTGAAGGGAGGATGGAAGTTGCTCAAGTTTGTTCATGTCACCAAGTATGTCATTTGGAACATTCTTCTAGCATCGGTCTTGTTGACTCTTGGGTCCAGTTATACTGCGAGATTTTTTGTGACTATCGGCATGGTTATCCTCATTGGAATATCAATGTCCGTCAAGGTATTTGTTGGAGTCATTTATATGCTCTACTACAAATGCAAGAGCTTCTCTTTCAGTAAGAAGAAACCTAATGCCAACACCAGCTCTTCCATTGGAAAAATAATCGATAGATATTCTGACGAAATTAAGGATGCGGTGGAGACTCATTTATCTACAATGAAGGACGAGTATGTGAAAAACCAAGGAGGAGGGTCCTTTATCCAGATGAAGTATACTAAATAAATTGTCAAACAGTCCTTCCTGAAACAGAAAGAACTATCAAGCATCAAGCAGCAATCGAGGAGGCATGTCTTCTCAAAACCTCCTCTCTTCACAATCAAAGAGGAAGTTTAGAAAAGAGATAGGAAAGTATCATCTGAACATCAAAAGCCCCAGCTACCAAGTTTAATTCCTCCAAGAAGAATAGAATAAAATAATTCAGGTTTGATCAGTTAACAATAGCATGAAAGAAGCACTGACAATCTTATCATCAATAGACCTGACCCCAGACATCTAGCTCCAATTCATCCTCCTCCTTCCGTGTAAGACAGAGGGCAAAGTGAGGGTTTCCAGTCAAAGCAACCTGGCTCAGTCGACAAGAACAAATTCCGCAAGAAGTGATTTTGATAGCATTATTCCATTCTGATTAAAACAAACTCATGTTGCACAAAGAGCCATAGCTTTGAAAACTGTTTACTTTCGTGGATTCGTCAAGCAGATTCTTGACATAGTATTGCATATGTTAATAATATTATAGTAATATCTGATCAATGAACAATCAGATTGATAGTTCTGGAATATTGCCAGCTAAAAACGAGTTAGATTCAAAGACAGTACTGATGCTGTTCGTGGGAGTCACTGTAGTCTTCATCTACCTCTTTAGTCTGCTCCTGATCGTCGTCAGAAGAGCTAAGAAGCTGATTGAGCTCTACAACCGAAGATACTATCTCGTTATAGTCTTTTATGTGGCTAGTAAGCTCATCATTTGTTCTGTGCTAACCATATAGATGATTGTGGGAGTTGCCAATTCCTGGGAGAACCTCAGCAGTGATTCAATAGAATTAATGGTTAAAACAGGGCTCGTACTCGCTGACTTCGCCATCATCGAACTGTTTCTAATCAGTCTGGAGCATTACTTTGGTCTATGCCTTTCTACTCTGAAAGATAGGCTGTCTCATGTAAAAATTTGTATAAAGATAGAAACATTCAAGAATATTTTCTTTGGCTCTAAAGATCTTAGAGGTGGTTGTGTTTTTGGTGATGATGATTCCTTTACTGATTCTAGACTTCACTGATATGTCCTATAACGTGCTCAATGGAATCAATTTAAGTCTCAACCTCCTGGTACTGCTTTTCTTCTTGGCTTCTTTCTTCTATTTCAACTTCAAAATGACAGGTGTTCTGGTTGAAGAACGCCTCAATGAAGTCATCAAAAGGGTCTACAAAGTTCACTTAGTCATTCTTGTAAGTCGTTTGTTCACTATTACCTTAGAGATGATCATCGCGATCTATGTAACTGGGTCCTTCCAAGAATAAATAAACAAGCTCTCATAAAAGGTCAAATACGAAATAGTTTTGGCTTTACTGTTTATCGGAAGTGTCCTCTTTCAGCTCTTCACTGAAGGTCTGCCTGTGATGTACAGCCTCCGCAGTAACGTCCTCCAGGCCATGAACTATCGACCTAGCACATTCGAATATAAATAAAGTATATTCACCAGTCATACTTCAGACTTAGAGAACTCCCTTCTCGAAAACAACCTTCACGAGGCTGCCGAAAAATAAGACGAGCCAAGAGAAATGCGCCTTAAGCATTTCAGAAAAATATCAGATATCCAAGGGACTCGGGATTAGAGCATCTGGGTCATTAAGAAGGGGTGCCTCGACCAGAAAGAGTACATCATCAGAATCTCCAAGCATGAAATCTCTAGCTACATTTTTGAGGACATATAAAACTAAATTGATCTGTGGAACCAGCTCAACATTCCTTCTCTCTCAAAGGTCTCATACTTCTACGAGGGAGAAATCATCCACATTGTCGAAAGATTTTATCATATATCTCTTGACAGACAGGTAGATATGCTCACTTAAGAGGTGGAATTGATCGCTTTGGGATTGAAGCTAGCAGAGGCTATTCATGAGCTACATTAAAATTAGGTGATTCATGGCTGCCTTTCTCCAGGACACGTCTTCATTGAAAAATAGAAAATTGTTCTCAATGGCTGTGGACTCCACTCAATGCGAAAATACCTCTCTCTGATCACTGGATACACAAATAAATCGATGTATACAGCTATCGAGTATCTCCGTGATAAAAACAATGTCATCCTCAAGCCGAAAAAGCCAGCAGATGTATACTCATTCGGTCTCCTGCTTTATGAAATCGTGACAAAAAATAGGCAGTATAGGCAGCTGTCTCTAAGAGAAGTTACAGCCAAGTTTGCAGAGGAAAACTTCCGACCCAAGCTTCCCGATAGCATTAAGCCTGAACTCAAAGCATTGATCAGGAGGTGCTGGCATGAGAATGTTGACAAAAGGCCAGATTTTGAGGATGTAATTGAGCAGATGAGACGCTTGCTTTGAGTGTTGTTTTAAGAAGAGCCATCATGATTGAATGTGATTGAACCTAAATTGAATAATGAAGAACGATTTGTCATCATAATCTAAAAATAGATCATATTGGCAGAAAGAATGTTGGAACGTAGCAATAGTGAGCATGAACAACCCTCATCACCTCCAAACGGATTGATTCCATCCATTCAGCTCCTTCCTGACCAACCCCAACCCCGATAAAGTGATCTTAGTCGAGCTCGGAAAGATAGGAAACAATCCTTGCCACCTTCAGTCAACAACTTCATCCAAAAGACCTACTCAATCCTTCAAGAAAAACAATTCTAGAGCATAGTCAGTTGGTCTGATAACTCAGAACACCAAGGAGGGTGGAGGTAAGGCAATGGAACCATGGGCAGCTCCAAGGTTATATGTCCGACCTCATCCTTCAAGATCCATAACCTACGAGCCTTTGAGGAGATCGTTCTACCAAGATACTTCAAGCACTCGAACATGTCCTCTTTCGTCCGACAAGTATAATTGATTGTAATTTTAGCTCAACATGTACAACTTCCACAAAGTTCGTAGTGATAAGAATTAAATTGAGTTTGAGCATGAAAAATTTCTCAAAAATATGCCAGAGCTTCTTCCTGAAATTAAACGGAAACAGGTCTAATCTAGTAACAGCATCTCTTCCATTGCCCTGATCCCTCAGGCTAATTCTATAGATCTTCTCAAATAATGCGACATATTTGCCTTCAAGAAAGAGCAGTCTGCTGAGTAGTCCCCAGAAAAAAAAGACAGTTCATCTCCCAGTTAGAAAACTCCTGAAGGATAACAACATAAGCTATCATAGCTACAAGAGACAAACCGTAATTTGAAGAAACTAAGGCAACAAAAGAGTAATCATCTGAGGCAGATGATATCTGAAAGTCGATCTCACAGTTGTGACAAATTCAATAA
>Ga0100402_1003046_pt1 | contig 18495 bp, 22 predicted proteins | sample CryGeyme20150102_FD_80419 | JGI IMG/M metagenome (GOLD analysis project Ga0100402, IMG submission 80419) | Groundwater microbial communities from Crystal Geyser aquifers in Utah, USA - Crystal Geyser metaG 2015-0102 | ecosystem: Environmental > Aquatic > Deep subsurface > Groundwater | place...
AAATGTTCTTTTAAATTTCATAATTTTCTCCTAATCATAAGTTTCATGCAGAACGCCTATGGGTCAAGTAAAAATGTTCTTTGCGAAGGATTGAAAACTTAGAAATTGGATCAAGTGAAACTGCAAAAATTCCTAAAAGATCTCATTCGTGAATACTATCCTGTGCGAATTTTAGATAGATATTTGTTTATGGAATTTTTCACAACGTTCATAGGAACATTGCTGATGTTAACAGCAATGATACTTGTGTACGAAGTAACCAATAATATGAAATATTTTGTGGAGAGCAGGGAAAGCCCAGTTTACACATATCTCTACATAGCATATAGCATTCCTTCTATGGTTGTTCAAGTAATCTCGCCTAGTCTTATGTTCAGCGTATGCTTTGTTGTTGGGCAATTTTCAGCGAATAAAGAATTAGTTTCCATTATGGTGGCGGGAGTTTCATTTCTTCGGATCGTTTCTCTTATCCTGGCTTTTGGATTTTTCATGTGGATATTTGTTGCTATCTTTACCCAATTTGTAGTGATACCCTCGAATAAAAAAGCACAGAATAACTATTCTTATATGGTAAAAGGAGCTGGAAAAATGACAGATCTTGTCTACCAGTACCATGTAAAAGGAAAGGAAGGGTTTTATTATGTCTATTGGTATGATGTAAAAGAAAGTGCTGTCAAAGGTGGTTTTAATTATATCAAAGTTCTTCCTGGTGGCTTACCAGAGTATGTGATTTCTGCACAAAGAGCTAATTTTAAATCTGAAACCAAGATTTGGGAACTAATCGATATTGAAGAAATACATTTTAATGATAATTTGGAAGTAACTAAATATGAAAAAATTTCGAACAAAACTTACAATTTTCCAGAATCCATAGACTATTTCTCAAAACCTACTCGTAACGCGGATGGATTAAACTTCTTTGAATTAGGGGAAGAAATCGAAGAACGTAAATTCAAAGGAATTCCTTATAAAGATCTAATTGTAGAACGCCATGCTACATTTGCCATGCCACTCATGTCTTTTATCGTAGTTAGTATTGGTGCCTTAGCTGGAGCTCTTACTAAGAAGTCAGCCGGAGTAGCTTCATTAGGAATTACAATTGCAGTTGTGCTTTTATACTATATCTTTTATTCTACAGGAAGATCTCTTGCAGAGAACGGAGGTATACCAGCATTTGCAGCCATTTGGTTTACTCCAGTTCTCTTTATTGGCGGAGCCTACTATCTCTACAAGAAAATGAATGTGTAAATTCTAACTTAAAAATACTCTTTTATAAAGATCCGTTTGTAAGATTGAATTAGGGTCGTATTTTTTCTTAAGAGTATGGAACTGCTTGAGATTTTTCTCAGGGAAAAATCTTTGAGCGATTCCTGGTCTCATAGTTGCGTCTTTTGCAAAATAAAATTTCCCTTTATTGCGTAGAACAATTTCATCCAATTCGTAAGTGAGAGCCCAAACTTTTTCCCTAGTAGACTTCTTCACAGGAAAATCCATCGCCATTGAAAAACCATCTAGTGAATGAGTAAGTAGAAATGGATCAGGCTTATGCTTTTTAAATACAGCTAACCAAGATACTATCTTCCTCTTATGGCAGTGCTTGAAAATTTCTTCCATAGCTGACATTGCAGTTTCTTTGGGAAGAAAAACTTGGTATTGGATCATATACCCAGGTTTATAGATATATTTCCAATTCGGAACATAATCGAGCAAGAATGCATATTCTGCATGACCTTGCATATAAGGTTTGTTATTTGATAGAAAGCCACTGAGGTATTTTCCGAAATTTACAAATTTCATACCTAGAGGAAAGCTAAATGGCTTCATAAACAGCCACATCCAAGATTTTGGAACTATTCCAAGAAAACGAGTAGGTAGATTTTGGTTTTCTAATTTGCAATTTTCTGGAAAATCTTCATCTTCTCCTTTTTCTAAATGAACAGATTTATGAATCAGTCCTCGACCTAAGCCTTTTCCTGAGCCGAATGCATCCACCCAGCCAACTAGATAGTCTGAGTTTTTATATTCCTTCTCAAAATAATCAAACATCTCTTGGAAATTTCTTGTAACAACAGGCCAAACCTTCATTTTCCCTGCATGAATTGGTTTCATTTTGATGGTCACTTCTAGAAAACAACCAAGCATTCCCAGTCCAGAAATTGCAGAATAATAAAGATCTGAATTCAATTTGGGAGAGCATTTAAGAATTTTGCCAGCAGCTGTTAAAAATGTAAATTCTGTTATATGCTCTCCGATGCTTCCTACTGCATAATTATTCTTCCCATGAATATTCATGGACAGTGCTCCACCTAAGGTTGGATACATTGTTCCACTTACAACAGGAGGCCAGAATCCACGTTCTATTCCATATTCCCATAATTGCTTGATGGTTACTCCTGATTCTGCTTTTAATTTTCCTGTAGCAGGATCAAAATCAATTATCTTATTATAATCCGAGAGATCTAAAACGATTCCATCACTATTAATAGATGCATCTCCATAGCTACAACCTCCACCTCTTAGTCCAATTTTAAGAGAGTGGGAATTTGCATTTTGGAAAATATCAGAAATTTCTTGAATAGTTTTAGGTCGTAGAACGGGACTTAGAGAATGACTATTCATTCCCCAGGCTTCGACTTTTTCAGGATGAGGTAAACTTATCTTCGGGTTTGGAACATTTAACGTCTTTAAACTCGTCTTAGGTGAAGGGGATTTTTTTTTAGACGAATTTGTATTCTTTTTAGGAGAGGTTGTTTTTTTCTTTTTAACTGCTTTTGCCATAATTAACTGCCTTCTTAAATGTTTAACTTACGAAAGATAAATGATGGTATATTGCGAATGATAAGACCTACTATTGCCCATCTTCCCGGAATGTAAAATTCCTCAGATCCTGAGGCTATTTTTTGTATGATAGTTTGGGCTGCAATCTCGGGGCTTATTGGTTTTAAGAATCCTTTGTCTGGAACTTTTGCATCCTTGAGCATGTCAGTAGACACAAATCCTGGTTTAATTGTTACAACTTGTACACCTTTAACTGCAAGTCTATTTCTAAGGGCTTCTAGATAAGTATTAAGTGCTGACTTAGAAGTGTTGTAAACGGGTGCTCCTCTTCGTCCTCTGTCACCAGCAATGGATGAAATACCTGCAATCATTCCCTTTCCAATTGATTGGAAATATTCCGCTGCTGGATTTAGGATCGCAATCGCTCCTAGTAAATTTGTGTTGAGCATAGAAATATCTTTCTCAGTTGAAAATTCATCTGGATCGACTGAGGGCATTACACCTGAGGCATAATAGATTCCATCTATTGTTCCAAACTCTTTGAGTATTCTTGAAAAAACAGTTTTGGCATTTGCAAATTGAGTTGTGTCATACTTTACGGTTAAGGCGATACGATTTTTGGGATCAGTATTGAATTTGCTTGCAAATTCCTTTAGAATCTTATCTCTACGAGCGAGTAATGCGACATGGTGTCCCTCAGAAAGAAGTTGTTCCGCTAAAGACTTACCGATACCGCTGGATGCACCTACGACTATGAATTTTTTTCCCATACTACCTTTTTTTTCCTGGAATCCCCATTAGCAAGTCGTATTCTTTTGATTAAGAAAGACATGAAAGTTCTAATTGACGCACTGAATCTGATTTATAAATTTCCTGATTTAGAACTTTGCATGTATGAAGATCGTTTGGATGAGGCTAAAAATGGCTTGCTGAAAATTTTGCAGGAATGTTCCACGAAATGGATAGATTATGAATTCACAGTATTTATTGATGGGCAAAAAACCAAAGCAGATTACGATACCTACCAAGAAAGAATTTATGATATGGATATTTACTACAGCCATGAGAAAGAGGCGGATGATTTAATCATTGAATACATAAAGGAAAATCCATTTCCAAATCGTTTAACTCTAATTACTTCTGATAAGAAAATTTTAAAATTTGCCCGTCAATTTAAAGTTAAATATTTTACTTCTGAGAAATTTTCAGATATGATTCGAGCCTTGCTTAGCGAGGAATTGATTCCAGATCCAGATGAGAAACCGATAGAGCTGATATCAGAAGATATAGATCATTGGCACAAAGTGTTTACTCAGCATCAATAACAAACCAAGTAATATCATCAGGGTATCTTCTTCCTTCTGAATGAGATAGAATTTCGGCTTCTAGTTTAGTTGAAAATTCATTGATTGACAGATGACCATTGTTTGTAACAAATTCTTGAATTTTTTCCTCTCCAAATGGCTCACTTGAATTATTCATAACGTCCATTAAACCATCTGTAAATAAGAAGAATCTTGAATTTTCTTGATAATTTAATGTAATGATTTTTGTGTATCTATCTTGTGAAAGTTGCAATCCTAATACAGGATTTAGTTTATCAAATAATTGAATATCTTTCTTGTATTTGTTTTCTTGGTAGAAAAGTCCTGGGTGACCAGCATTAGCATAGTCGATTTTTTTTTCTTTTACATTGAATACAATGAAATGTAAGGGAACTATAGACTTACCAGGTGGAAGATTCTCTCGAACGCTAACAGCTAATTTTTTTAGAATATCTAAATAATCATTGCTAGTTGCAGTTATCTGAAGGAAAAGTACTTTTACAACAGTCATCATCATAGCAGCTTGTAATCCATGTCCAATTACATCTGCCATAACGAAGAGATATCTGTCCTGATCTAATTGAATGAAATCATAATAATCGCCACCCACTTGGTAATAAGGTTTATAAAATACTTTAAATTTTAAACCAATGAAATCTGCATTATCATTTGGTAGATATTCTTCCTGGATGGCTTTTGCCATCTCCATCTCCTGCTCGAACATAATTTTCTTAGCAGTGAGATCTCTAAGTATAATCGAGTAACCTTCAGGTTCATCTTTTTCTCCATACCAAGGCGATAAAGTAACTTCCCATGTTTTCTTTCTTTGAATTTCCCATACATATTTCATTGAACCATCTTTCTTGGATGTGTTAATTCTAAATTGAGAGTCTTTGTTGATTTCGTTTTGTAAGTCTACATTTTCCTCAAAAATTCGATTTAAAATTTTGTTCGAAGCTATTATATTGAGGTCTTTTGTTACAATTGCTGCACCAATTGGAAGGTTATTGACAAAAGAACTCAATTTATTTTTTTCCTTTTTGAGTTCAGCCATATAACGCGCGATAAAGTAGGATACTGCTGTGACGAATATTAAAATTAAAATAAAGCTTATTCCAATTCTGATTAATCCACTACGAACTTTAGATACTATATCGTCTTTGGATTTAATTATAATTAGATGAAATGGTAAAGTCGGCATTCGAGAAGAAATTACGAAATGCGAATCACTAGATTTTCTAAATAAAGAAAGAAAATTTAGATTTTTATTTCCTTCAATAGCTTTCCTCCAAGTTTGATTGATTTGAAAATTGTCTTCTATTACACTAGAAATACCTTTTTGATCAATATTATTAAGTGTGATTATAATTTCATTTGGACTTGTTAAATCAGAATCTAACATTTTATCGATTAGAAAATCGGCTCGAAATTTCCAAATTTCAATATCACTAGCTACATTTCTCTGAAAGTAGAAAAATGGATTCTCATTCTCCCAAACTATTTTTAAAATAGGTTCCAAATTTGTTTTCTGGTTATTAGGTATTCTATATGTACTTACCCATTCTTTTGAGTTCTTTGAAGGATAGATTCTGTCCTTAATGGAACTTTCTAAACTAGCTGAAATTGCTTTTGATTTTACTAATAGCTCATCTTCTTCTTTATCTATAAGAGAATAATAAACATTTTGAACGAGAAATAAGGAAAAAACAGTAAGAGGCAAAGTAAAGAATAAGGAAAAAAGAATTAAATAGTAAATAAAAAATTTCGATTGAAGTCTGACTCTGAATTGGTTTAACTTTGACATTTTAAAAAAACTATTCAATGTAAGAAAATAAGAAAGTTCTCAAATCCTCCCTATTCCCGACCTTATCTACAGAAAAGAATTGGATTTGAAATCCAGATTTACAATAATCAATAGGCTGCTTAATACTTACAGGTTCGAGAAATTTCTTGAATTCAGTTACTTTGCCATTATTGCATACAAATCGATAATTTGTATAGTCAATTCCACTCACTTCGTCTCTAGCAATGAATTGAATTTTTGTTTCTCCAGAGATATATCCCTTTGGAAATAAAATATTTTCAGGCTTAATATAATTTAATTCAGTTTGTGGAGCAATGATATCCACTACAAAGTTCACCGATTTAGTAGTTTCTTTATTCCCAATTCTATCTACAGAATAGTAATCCATTTGATATTCTCCATCCTTGATAAATCGTAAACCTTGCTCAGTATAAGTATTCCATTCTCCGCCGTTTAGTCTATAATAGGTTTTTTCGATTCCAACTTTTGATTTAGAAATTTCAAATCCAACCTTATCACCATTCAAAAAAAATGTCTTTTGACCTTTTTCTTCTAAAACAATAAATACTTCATCTGATTTAACTGGTTTTTTATCTTCCAACTTAATACTTGAGATTGAATTCGATTTGGTAAAATCACTAACACTTTTATATTCGGACCAAAAGCCTTTTGAATTATAAGGACCAATGGTTCTAATTCTGAATGAATCAAATGAAATAGGCTCTTCTTTCTTATAATTATTTCCTTGGAATAATTCATTTTGAGGTTCCTTTCCATTTGTAAAAAATTCAATTTCATATTGTCTCTCTTTATCTGATTCAATGATGAATTCCATTGTTGCATAAATGAAATGAAAAGGACTTAAGAGAACTAATAAAGAAATTGTTTTTAAAAATTTGTTCATCTATAAACCAACATAACTATTCTTTCGTTATTTTAGGAGGATCAGGAATCTTGAATGGTTCCAAAGGTGCCTTTCCCTTTTCCACAAAAGTTGCGTAACCTTGGGGAACATCTACTGTTTTATTTTCAGCTGAAACTTCAACAAGGCCTTCAAAGCAAGAGATTGTTGAATTTTCTTTTGGATCTAGGTCGATTCGAAATTCTGTTCCTCTAACGCCTGCTATGGATGATGGAGTTATGATTCTTAATTTTTCTATTTGTTTATGTGCAGATGTTTTTATAAGTTTTGATACAAAGGCATCAATACTACCCTTTCTCAAAAAAATAGAAGGAGGGTCCTTTTCTGATTTTAGTGCATTGATCTGAACTAAAGTATTTTCATGTACTCGAATCAATCCAGTTCCTTGAACATTAAGGTCAACTTTAGCATTAGAAAGAGTACGAACTGTATCCAGCGGAAAGAGTCCTTGTTTTTGTTTTAAGCTATTCCACTCTTGGCTTCCTTCTCCTTCTTTGTAATCTACATTTCCCTTGATAAAATCTGCTGAGGCAATCGGTTCTTTTCCTAAATGGGCTGGAATTAATAATTCGCGGCCTGGGCGAATCAGATTCGGGTTGGGAATATTGTTGTATTTGAGAAGTTCTCTCCAACGGCTAGGATTCGATAGATGTGTTTTTGCGATAACAGAAAGAGTCTCCCCCTTTTTCACAATTATTTTCTTAACCCCAATATTCTCTGTATTTGATTCAGTGAAAAGAGATAGAGTTAAAACTGTGATGAAACTTAGTATAATAAGTAATGATTTATGCATTTTTCCCTTTTTTGAAAGAATTTAGAAGAGATTGACAAGATTTCGGTTAATTTCCAAAGTATTTTAAAATAGTCAACCTTAACAATGCTCTTTAACTCTATTTCATTTCTTTTCTTTTTTTCCTTCGTTTATATTGTATATTGGAGTATTCCCGAAAAGAATCGCAAAGCTTTTTTATTGCTTGCTGGAATTGTTTTCTACTCCTTTTTTTCTTTGTCGCTATCTTTTCATTTCTTAATAACTGTTGGAATCAACTACGGCTTATATCGCTTAATTATTAATCTTAAAGATAAAAAATGGCCACTAAGAACTTCAGTTATACTCAATATTTTAAATTTAGGATTTTTCAAATATTTTTATTTCTTTAATAGAGTCCTAGCTGATGCTACAGGTTATCCTTTTTTCGAAGACATCACTAGTATAATTCAAATTGCACTGCCTATGGCAATCAGTTTTTATAGCTTCCAGATGATTGCTGCGGCTGTTGATACCAAGAGAAATCCTCCAGCGATACCTGTTTCTATTTTTGATTTTTATCTTTTTGTTGTTTTCTTTCCAGTTTTGATTGCTGGGCCAATTATGCGGATGGGTGAATTTTTCCCAAATCTATCGAATCTAAAACCAGATAAAGACAAATTGTACCGTGCTAGTTATTTGATGATGTCAGGTTTAATCAAAAAAGTATTAGTCGCAGATCCCATCTCGACAACAATCCAGCCTATTTTCGCAGAACCCGGAATTTATGATAGCTACTCACTTTTTATGGCAGGTATATGCTATTCTATTCAAGTATATTGTGATTTTTCAGGTTTAACCGATATGGCAAGGTCAGTTGCTCTATTTTTGGGATTTGATATTCCTGAAAATTTTAAAGCACCATTCTTTTCCACCTCAGGCAGTGAGTTGTGGAAAAGGTGGCATATAACCCTTTCCTTTTGGTTAAGAGATTACATATACTTTCCATTAGGTGGCTCACGAGTTTCTGAATGGCATGGATATTTTAATTTAATCATAACAATGACCTTAGGTGGTTTTTGGCATGGTGCTGATTATACTTTTGTAGTCTGGGGATTTTATTGGGGAGTGATTTTATCAGCTGAGAGAATGCTGGAAGATAAGTATAAGATTCCTCTTACTCCCAAGAAAAGCTTTCCTTTGAAAGTATTTAAAGCAGGAATCGTTTTTGTATTATTCTCAATTAGTGGTTTAATGTTTAGATCCAATGATGCCTCTTCTATGGTTCTTCTCTTCCATGGTTTAATTACAAATTCCAGTGATTTTATCTTAGAATCTCTATCTCTTGGTTCCAGCCAGTGGGTAATCCATGCTGGTGCCTTAGTTGGAGGAGACGACTTTTTCTTTATGGAAAAAATTTCCAATTTAGAAAGGGTTTCTTATATGTTTACGGTAATGGTACTATTTCATTGGGTTCAATACTCACCAGAAATATTAGATAAATTCCGTAAGCATGATTCTTGGTTGATGCCTGTTCTCGGAGCTGTTACAATTCTAATGCTTGCTATGCTATCACAAGATGGAGGAGAGTTCATTTACTACAAATTTTAAAATGGATATAATAAAAAATAAATTCTTACTCGCTCCTTTCTTAGCTTTATTATTAGCATTTGTTCTTGATAAGGTATTGTTATCTGAGAATATACAGACATATTTTTCTAAAACAATGTCTGAAATTAATTATTCCCAGAAAGAAGAACTATATAAAGACCTTCAATCTTATTTGAAGCAAGAAGATCGCAGAAAAGTATTAGTTTATTTTGGTACATCAAGAGCCTTGCTTTTTGAAAATGATTATATTGAATCTGAGTACAAAGATTGGACTCTCTTTAATTTTTCAGTCCCAGGTGGAACTCCTGATTATACTCTGTATTGGTTGGAGAGATTCCAAGAGGACAATATAAGACCTGACTTTGTTCTTGTGGATCAGTCGGTAGAGGCTTATAACTCGGCAGCTGTAATTAGTTTGGATGATGTGCTTACAAATGGATTGAGCGTATCTTTTGTACTCAGGCATGCAAATAAGTATTCTACTTCTGAAATTTCAACCTTACTTGCCAAAAGAATGTTCAAGACATACCATTATAGACCTAAGATGGCAACAGTCCTTGCTAGAGTGAAAGATGATTTTGCAATTCTAAAAAGCTATCGTGAATTGCGAGCTGGATTAAAGAAGAGCTTGAAAGAAGGGAAGGGATCGGCAATGACTCCGGGAAGTTCGGCAGGTGTCATGCCTGAGGAAATGCTTAAGAAATCATCTTGGGGTGATTTTCATTCTTATATGGTACCTTTTCATTTCAAAGATCAACCTATGTATTTCCTGAATCTTTCATATCAAATATTAGATCAAATGGAAATACCACATGCTGCAATTTGGGTGAGATTATCTAGACCTTATTATTCCTTGATTCAAAATGAAATGGTTCAGACTCGAGGGAAGGAAAAGTCAACTGTATACAATCTTTGGTATCCTGCTGTAATGAAATTTCAAAATGAACATAAAGTGGACTTATGGAATATGAATGATGATCCAAAATACAATTGTAATTTCTTTTCGGATTCGGGTCATATGTCTCCGGCATGTTATCGAGATTATACGGATTATATATTTAGGGAACTTAAGAAATATTAAATTTAATACTTCACAAGATCCAGTATTGTTTTTAATTGTAACCGTATTAGATTTAATTTAGATAAATATTAGAGGACAAAAGGATTGAAAAAAATGGGCTTAACAATAATGGTATTAACTTTGGTTATATCAACTATTTTTCTTGTATTTAGATTTTCAAATAGAAATGTAAAATTGGGTGGTTCAAGTGCTGCTCAACAAGCTTTAACTAAAATTACAGAAGGAGCTTATATTATCGATGTAAGATCGAGTATGGAGCATTCAATGGGTTCCTATCCAGGAGCAGTAAATATACCTGTAGCAGAAATTGCGAATAGCTTGAACTCAATTCCTAATGATAAACCTATTGTTCTTTTCTGCGCATCTGGAGGAAGGTCGGCTTCAGCTAGAGATATTTTACTTCGGAGTGGTTTTGCTGATGTAACGAACGCAGGTGGGTTGTCAGATTTAGAGGCTGCTGCGAATAGTAGCTTGAAATGATTTGGAATTTGAGTTTTGTAATTCTCAAAATCTAATATATTTTTTTATTGTTTTTTATTAAAACCTCATCTCCTCATTGACAATTGAATATTTAATATGTAAATACTTAATAGTTTTTTTTTAATTTAAATTAAATTTATTTTTCCATTTAATTATTCTTTAGTTCTTGTTAATATTTTGACTATCAATGTCAACATAGTAACCTTGTGTAAAGAGTTTTCAGAAATAAATTAACCATTGGAATAATCGATGAATAAACAACTTAACCAATTAGAAATCAGATTTATTAAGAAAAGTATCCTTGTCATGGGTTTACTTTTTCTTGCCTCGAATTTAGCTACAGTTGTTATCAATACTTTTTTAAATCAGTTCTTAATCTCGCCAGAATTTCAAGAATCCGTAAAAATTGTTCAAGCTGATGCTATCATTATGATCACATCAAATATTCTCCCATTTCCATTTATGACTTTATTTTTGGTATTTTATTTACTACCCATTTATGATGAGATGAAAACATCTAAGATGAGTAATTCATCCTATGTTCGACTAATTAATATCCCTATTTTTTTTAGTTTTATATCAGCACTTTCTTGGGTGATAGGGACTTTAAGTTTTGAGTCTCAGATCATTTTGCGAGGTTTTTCCAATGACTGGAATTGGATAATTGAGTCCACCTTACTGACTTTTTCAATGGCAATCACGAGTTTTGTATTTTCCTATTATCTTTTGGATTATTTCCAAAGAACATTATTGGTTCCCAAAATTTTTGCAGGAAGTGAATATAATGAAATAACTGATGGCTTAAGACCGAATTTAAAACAGAGATTTTATATTTATATAATAACTATTTCCATACTTCCAGGATTTATGACATTTCGTTTACTTCAAACATTTAACAACAATGGAGAGAACGTCTATGGGAGAAATTTGATTTCTGAGATTGGAATCATGTTTGTAATAATTGGAATCATAATATTTATAATCACTTTATTCTTAACAAAATCAATCCGCTCTCCTTTAGAAAAAATGCGTTTGCAAGCCGAAGAAATTCGTAATGGAAATTTTAATAAAATTATATTAGTCGATACTAGAGATGAAATCGGAAATCTTTCTTCTACGATGAATTCAATGACTATCTCACTCGCAGAAAAAGAAAAGATAAACGATACCTTTGGACGAATGGTTGATCCAAGTGTTAGAGATTATTTGTTAGGTGGAAATATGAAGCTAGGAGGTGAACAATCAGAAGCTGTCATACTTTTCAGTGATCTTGCCGGATTTACAACTCTATCGGAGAATAGAACACCTGCTGAGGTAGTATCTCTGCTCAATCGCTACTTTGGACTTATGTCAGATTGTGTTAGCAACCATGGAGGAATTGTAAATAAATTTATTGGAGATGCAATTTTAGCAATTTTTGGAATGCCAGTCCCTTTGAAATTCGCAGCTGATGCGGCACTCCAATGTGCTATCGATATGCAAAAAGCTGGCAATAAACTGAATGAAGAATTGGAATCGGAGGGACTTCCACTTATGAAGACTCGAATCGGAATCCACAAAGGTTTTGTAATAGCAGGTAATATTGGTTCTCATACGAGAATGGAATATACTGTTATTGGTGATACAGTAAATACTGCTTCTCGTTTGGAGTCGGCTTGCAAGAAGTTTTATGTAAACATAATGTTCTCAGAAGCAGTTATGGAATCCTTAGATAAGAATTACAATATCAAAAAAATTGGAAGTCTAGTGCTCAAAGGCAAGTCCCAAGCTATCTCGACATTTACGATAAATCAGGATTAAATTAAATTTCAGAGATACTAAACTATTATCTGTTCATTTTTGAATTATTCACATTAATTATTTTTGGATTTCTTTTTGCTAACTCATAGGCTATGACAATTCCGATTCCAGAGCTTGTTCCTGTTAAAATAAATGTTTTATCAGAGAGGACAGTCGGCATATTTTCGATGTTCCAAATTATCAAGTTTTTCATTTTAAACTTTTCTCATGTTGCTGATTAATCTATAGAAAATATATATATGACTTAAAAAAGTTGTTAATCCATATGTAACAAACAATATCCAAATAAAGCCCAGATTATGATCATAGAGCTTTAAACCAAAAAACTGTGGGAAAGCTGAAATTAAATCTCCAAAGCCAACAATATTGAATATCCAAACTAAAGGAATGGCAAAATTCCATTTATTTTTTAAAGCTATAACAGACGAAATTGCCAAAATAGATGTGGCAAAATCGAGCAGTCCTACTGTGGTTAAAAAGTCACTTGGAAAACCATTATAAAATTGCTCCTTTGCCATAAATGATAAACCCAAATACCTAAATGTGTTGAGGTATACAAATGGAAGAAGTGCCTCATGTATAGGTAACTTGGAAATTCTCGGTTGTATCCAATATTTAAAGCCTAGTATGATTGCAACTGTTCCTGTTAGAGCTTGCAGATTGATAATAATAAAGTTATTCATTTTTATTTTTTCCTAGTTTAATTGTTTCGAATAAGTAATTTTTGATACTAAGTGATTGAGATAAAAAACCAATCCCCCGTAAGTGAGCATTAGTACTGGTATGGTTGTGTTTATAGGAATTGTAAATTCCGGAATACCAAACCATGTTCGGAGCGAAATTGAAGCTATAAACAGAATGAAGAGAACTCCACCTACGAAAACCCCAATGATTGAGAGCATATTACTACGGCTTCTGGATACACCCATTTTAGTTTGTCTTTTGAAGAAAATCCCTAACAGAACTGCAATAAATAAAGCTTCAATGAGAATCGCTAAATACACATTGGTGACATACAAACCAAGACCAATATCATGGGTATGTTCTCCAAACAAATGGTGTGGATATCCGGATACCAAATCAAGCAAGATATGACTTAAGGTAATAGCTGCCCCAACCAGTCCAAGTTTATTACTTTTGAAAAATAGCTTGCCTGCTATGAATACAATGAAAAGCCAAACGATTTGAGGATACAAATCATGACTATAGAGCATATCTACGGTTAAGCTTTGCAGAGTCACATTGAATGCGTCCGAAGGAACAGTACGTTCTAAACCAAGATAATGGAAAACTAGCCAAATTAAATCTTGTATTTGGCTGGCGATCAAAAAATAAAGCAATGCTCCTTTTGGAAGCTGCTTTTCATGAGCCAGTAAAGCTGGTGCGAAATGACCTGATAACATAGTATTCTCCTTATTTAATTCATTTCAGAGAGTGAAATTTTAAATGCTTTAACAGAGTAAATAGCAGCAATCAGAACGAAAAAAGATCTTACCCAATGTAGCACAATCCATAAATTAAGCTTACTTGCTGCAACTTCAGCTGTGTATTCCATGTTCATGAAGCTAAAGTTAGTAGGTAGGTGATATATGGTGGTAATAGAGCAAGTAATCATCAAGCAGATCAGTGCAATTATCCAATTTTTCCGAATGGTAGGCTGACCTTTTGTATTGATTACCATCGCCACTGTAGATAGTATTGCGGGGAGCAAAATACCCATCGTTGGGGCCAATAGCAACGGGAATTGTATGCCGAATTGGCGCATAAACTCCAAAGGCTCTAAGGTTTGCCAGTACATGCCAAAGCCAAGACCGATCACTAATAGGTTTCCGATAAAGGCTGAAGTGCAAATAATTGCGATATAGGGAAGTCCTTTTTTCATAGCGTTAAGTTCTCTTACTAGGAATTGGTTGTTTATTTAATTGTTTGAAAATAAATTTCGGAGCCAAACGGCTCATGAGTTTGAGTTGTTTGGAAAGTCCTGGCGCTATTTCTTCTCTACCATTTATAAAATCTTTCCAAAACAAGTTCGCCAGTTTTTCGGGAGGCATTGGCTTAAGATTATCATCTTCTTTCACGTCAATTCCGTCAAAGATTGGTGTGTCAACAACAGGCGGAAGAAGTTCTACCACTTTTATGTTATGCGGTTTTAATTGCGGGCGAATTCCCATAGTCCAAAAGTGTAATGCTGCTTTAGTGCCAGAATAAGTCGGAGCTTGAGCAAAAGGAACGTAAGCCAAACCTGAAGAAACATTTACGACAACAGCATTTTTACTTTTCTTTAATTGCGGAAGAAAGTAGTGCAACATCCGTATCGGTGCATGGAAATTGATTTCAATTTCGGTGAATTGTTTGTTTAATTGGTTATCTTCGCTTCCAGCATCTATCAAATTCATGATGCCTGCATTGTTGAATAGTATATCAATTCCGCCAAAATTCTGTTCCATTTTCAGAACTAATTTTTTTACATCATCCTCATTGCAGACATCGCTTTGCTCAATATGAATGGAAGGTAGATCGTATTTTACTTTTTCAAGTTTGTCTAAATTCCTACCGGTTACAACTACGTTGTAGTTGTTCTCGATAAATTTTTTTGCAATTGCGAGTCCTATGCCTGAGCTTCCGCCTGTGATTAATATAGTCTGTTTCATTTTACTCATATTTATTTTTATATTTTTCCTGTTTTTAAAAGTTGTATATGCATCCAAAGCATCGTAGCAGTTGGAATCAGTTCAATCAAGATGCCAAAGATCATAAATGGAGTGGGCGGGTAATTTACCAAGGCTAAAGCTCTCACGATGCCTCCAATGAATAGGGCGATCATTAGAAAACGGAATAATGATGTTTCACTGGGATTCCATGCCACATAAAAAAAGGCAAGAGACATGGAAGCCCAAATTGCAGCGACATAGCGATGGTTGTTGTCTAGCATTGGAGTCGAAAGTTTCGGATTATAAGCTGCCGTTGCACCCATAAACCCTGTAATTAGAGCTATTATACCGTATAACACCAAAAATATTCGAATGAATAGCAACATTATTGTACCTCTTTTTTTGAATTTTTAAGAAACGCATAAGCTGCAATTGCAATAGGAATCGCAAAGGGAATATGTTGAATTATATCTAAAATAGATGCATTTGGTACAAAAGAACCCCAAACAATCATATCAACGATGATTACTAAAACGAGCGTTACTATATGGAATTGTCCCGCCAACTTAAATTGACCGTTGTGTATAGCGAGAATTACAAATATTGGTGGAAGTAAATCAGAAATGGCCTTGAAAATTGCTAAAATCTTAGCAAATCGAATTGCCGCGTCTGTATCTGCAGAAATAGAGAATGAACCTTCTGCAGCCAAAGGAAAGGCTAACCAAAAAATTCCGATACCTATAAGCATGAAAGCAGATACATAACTTGCCCAAATACCTATTTTTATGGATTTGGGTAAACTTTCATAATTTAGATTTTTAGGGAACATTATTGAACTCTCCTAATAATTTTGACAAGAGAGTCAGCAATGTGTAAAGACTTAGGTGTTTTTTTAGTTTAAATACAATTTACTTTGCCAGTCAGGATCATTTATAATGCTCATTAAAAATGATTTCTTTTCAAAAGTTGTTTTGTAGCTATGTTCTTTGTGTAATTCTGAGTATTTTACTTCAGATTCATCTACCAGGTAATTAGCATCACTTTCGAGTTGAGCTTTAAAAGTTGAGAATTCTTTCTTGTTGAATAGAAGGTTCTTAGCGTTTACAATACCATTTTGAGTTGCAAATGTTACTTTCTTGTGACACCGACAAGGGTTTGATTTATCAACCAGACCACATTTATTTTGCATAAAATTGTATAAATCTTTACGGGCTTTACTTAGCTTCATGCGAAAATTATCTTTGCTAATTTCCATAATTTCTGAGCCTATCGTGTGATCTGCAGCAAAAATATCGCCAATAATATAAATTAATCGTTGTTCTTTTGTCAAGCAAAGCAACATACCTGATAAACACTGCAGTCTCACTTCGCGGATTACTTCTTCCCGTTCATTTTTTTCATCTTCAGTTAAGTCCGTACTAGTTGCATTGTCTAAAGCATTTCCTAAATCTTCAAAATGACTCATGAAAACATTAGATGGTTTTTTAAGATCGTTTAAAAATTGATTTTTTACGATTCGATACGCCCAAGTCCTAAAAGCACTTTCACCTTTAAAACTGCTAAGATTGGAAATAATTTTTATTAAGGCTTCCTGTGTTAAGTCTTCTGCCTGGATTGGATCACCTATCATTTTCCACGCAATGTTATAGATATAGGGTTGGTGCCTTTCTATGAGCGAGTTTAATGAGCTTTTTTTGCCCTCTAAGATTTGTTGGATAAGTTCTCTATCGGAATTGTTGGATTGATAAGACTTTGCAAATGGATTCATAAAATTACTATATATGGATAAAATTTAGGGAAGATATTATTGATCCTCTCGATTCACTGCTTCAAAGTTGAATGCTGGCTTACAAATAGCCCAGTATTCTGCTTCTTCTTCAAATGGATTTGAGTATCTCACTCTTGTTCCTTTTTTGATTAGGATGGATTCCCCAGCCGAAACTGTAACTTTTTCTCCGTCTATTTCAAGTATCTTTTTCCCTTTAACCATCAAGGTGTATTCATCAAATTCAGGTGTTTGAAAAGGTTCTGACCATCCAGGCGGAGCAATCATGTGTGCTATACTAATGTCTGAAGTCTTAGTTGCCACATTACCGAAATGTTCTTTAATCATTTTAAGATCTGGAACTGGAATTAAAGATGGGTTATTTTGGTGAAAAAATTTAACTTGTGCCATATTAAAATAAACCTTAAAAAAGTTACCTTATTCTTTAGCTTTTTTTCCATAATTTAGCCATGGATACATATATCAACTATATTAGCTTCATAAACTTTTATGAAAAATCCAACAATTTTTTTTATTATGCATATAAAATGCTTCTTAAATAATAATTTATTGATAAAAATTAAAAAATATTTTTAATGTTAGGGCAAGTTGTTGAATTTTCTAAATATTCCAAGTCTATTTATTTGCGTATTTATAAAATTCAATCATTAAGGTAACCAATAAGTGAAGTTAAATAGAATATGAACAGATACTTAACAACTAATATTAATCCCTCAATTCAATTATTTAGAAATAAACAAAAGAATGGCATAGTTTTTGGTTTATACTGTAGAATTGCTTTTGCAATATCATATATGGTAGTTTCTCTTTTTACAATTCAAAAGAAAGAAGAAATGTTCATTGTTGTTGGAATAACGATGATTTTTTTACCTATTCTCGCATTTACTATCTTGAAATCAAAAAAAACTAAAAACATTAATAAGTACACCTTTGTATTATTTTTAGCAGATTCTTACTTTTGCTAACGCTTTCATCTCTAGCATATTCAGCTGCTGGTTCATATGAAAATACACCATCCGTATTTTTATTAAAAGATCAATATCCAGTTACAACATTAATGATGATAATCTTTTCAGCTTTTTCATTAAATCATTTTTATCCCATTGCACTTGCAGGAATTTTTGATATAATGTGGTGCATATTTATTTTCATTGTTTTTAATGATGTTAGAACGAATTTTACTTTAGATAATGCAGAACACGCTCTAAGTAGCTCCCTCAACAAAAGTACAATCTATTCTTTCTTTGTAACTATAAACGGTTTGGCGATTGCAATTTCTTTATTTATTTATAAACTAAGAGGATCAATTTTTGAGGCTGTAGATGCTGAAATAGAAAATTTAAAACTACAAATATTAAATAGAGATTTGGAGGAAGCATTTGAGATATTCGAATCTAAAGTTTAACGCAACACTTCCTTTATTTTTTCAACAGGAGTTTTCCAGCCAAGCGATTTTCTAGGTCGTTCATTTAAAAGCTTTTGAACTCTTTTCAGTTCTTTTCTAGATAT
>Ga0100402_1003050_pt1 | contig 18465 bp, 17 predicted proteins | sample CryGeyme20150102_FD_80419 | JGI IMG/M metagenome (GOLD analysis project Ga0100402, IMG submission 80419) | Groundwater microbial communities from Crystal Geyser aquifers in Utah, USA - Crystal Geyser metaG 2015-0102 | ecosystem: Environmental > Aquatic > Deep subsurface > Groundwater | place...
AAAAAAAAAAAAGGAGAAGAACAGAGAGGTACAATCCCCCCCGCATCGGATACGAGCGGAGGCGATTATTTTGTTGGAGGAGATATTTTTTTTTTTTTTTAAAGAAATATCAAAGGATCAAAATGTGAATTAAGAGTGAGAGAAGCGCAGATCAAAAAGCAAAAAAATAGTAATAAAAGTTGTACGATTTAAAAGTAACCGAGGCACAATCACAGGATAAAAATAAATAAATATTCAATCGTAGAATGAATTCTTCGTCCTCTCAACCCCCGAAAAAATGCATACATCAAAAAGACACACGTACAGTTGTGGGCAACATATTAAACAGCCATCCCCGACGTTCTCGGACATCTCGACTGTTAGAACCATTGGTATTTTCATAGGCAAAAGTCTCGTAACCAAATTTCTCATCAATAATTTCCCCCTTTTGTTGTCGAATGCGACGTTTGGCTGCCATAATGGCACTGACATCTTCTTTACTCTGATTCGAGTTATAGTTGTTGTTGTTGTTGTTGGAACTGCTGCTGCTGCTTTTTCCTCCTCCTCCTCCAAATTGACGTTGAAAATTGCTACCACTACCACCTCGTTTCTTGGGCTTGCCCATGGCCTGCCCAAAAACACGACGAGAACCGCTAGGTGGTGGCATGGTTTGTACGATAGCTTGTGTCGTCGATGAAATATCGCTCAAGGAAAAGTATAGTGCTGTTTGCTGTAACAATAGCTGCGTTCACATGTGTTTCTTGATGATGTTGTTATAATATTATTATTATTATTATTATTACTCCGTATTATTTTCCGCGACGATGGATTTCCCGCACTTTTTCTGTCATTGGTTTTTCCTCATTGGCGCCAAAACGCTATCTCTAATAAAAGTGATTTTGGAGTAGATAAGCGTCATAAGCACCAACTTTTCAGATTTACTAAATACTGTGTAAAAATTAATAAGCCTCATCATTCCAAATCTTTCACCTTTGACCCAAGTACCTGCACATCCAACCATCACTCAATAAGTATTTACTGTACGTATTTGATAGTGTCAAAAGCAGTGCAACCATGGCACTCCGTCACGGCTTTACTCGATATGCCTTTTCCATTCAATATCATGGTTCTTCGTTTTTGGGATTTTCACATCTTGGAAACCAAGAAAATACGATTCTAAACAATGGTACCGATTTACGAGGCTATCGATCCATTGAAAGTCGTTTGCGACAAGCTCTGGAAGAAATGGTGGCCGCGAGTAGCAGTAGTAGTAGTAGTAGTGGAATCGAACATATGCAAGTCAGTTCGCGAACGGATCGAGGTGTGCATGCCTTGAAGAATACCTGTCAAGTAGATATCAGATGGCGAGCCGGTGGTAATGACGTGTGTTGGCAACCACACGAACTTTTGAAGGGTTGGAACCATTTTTTGGCAGTCCAAGGAACAGAGGATGTCCAGACAGAAAATACTACCCGCGCAACTACGAATCACCCGTATCGAATTCGACGGCGAGGACAACGAAAATTGGATTCGTGGTCACATCATTATCCTATGAACGAGTTACGAATCTTGAACATTATAAAAGCTCCCAAAACCATTGTAAATGAGTACAGTCACACCATAGATCCCACTCAACCTGCGGAAGTGGAATGGAACATTCGATTCAGTGCCAAGCAACGAACCTATGTATATCGTATTTTGGTAAGTCCTCCGGAAGGTGACATGGCTAATTGGGCTCTACCCTTTGAATGGGATCGATCATGGAGAGTGGTACCAACCAAACAGCAACAACAACATGAACAGGGACTGAATGTGCAAGCCATGAAGGAGGCAGCCCAATACTTGCTCGGAACTCATGATATGTCATCGTTTCGAGCTGCAGGATGCCAACGGAAGTCACCTGTTGTAACTCTGCACAATGTCAAAGTGACATCACAGCCGTATGGCGAAACTCTGCTGCTGGGGGAAGCGGCTGGAGGACTGTTGGGTCTTGGAGACGGCGGTGGCAGCAGCAGCAGCAGCGACAACAATAACAAAGCCACACAGCTACAGCCACATCTAGTCACAATTCAATTTACTGGAAACAGTTTTGTGTACCATCAAGTTCGAAACATGGTGGGAACTCTGGTGGCGGTGGGTCGAGAACGCATAGCACCAAAGGATATCCAAAACATTTTGGAAGCCCGCGATCGTGGTCAAGCGCCTCCCACAGCCCCGGCACATGGATTATTCCTAGTTGATGTCAAACACGATGATATCCACCTCTAATTGTGTCATAGAACTGCTATCTACAATTCTGCTTGTGTGATTTCAATGAGCTACTAGTCTTCGGATATTTGATTTTTTTCCTTCTTCATAGCCTCTTCGGTTAGGTGTCCAGTCTTGCGGTACACCTGAGCACCTTGTTCGCCAGCTACCAACTGTGATCGATGATTCTCAGTACGGCCATTATTGGTGGGAAATCGTATCCAGCCCCATTTGATGTAGTCCGTGCCATCCAACTTCAATGATCCATCCAAAATGAAAAGTTCTTCCCCTTCTGCTTCCGACTTTGGGTCGGATGGCAAGTAGTTACCTGGATCTACCCAACACATTTCTACGTGTTCTCCCGTGTACACATTATCGTATAGATCCAAGACGGTTCCATAAACGACAGATTTACCCCGGACTGTTTTTTCTTTTCCCAAATCAATGTGCAACGGATCTTTGCCTTCTCCTTCCGTTTCTGCCATTTGCAATAACTTGACCATTATGGTACAACCATCTTCATCAACCCATGGAGCATGTTCAGAGCCAATAGGATTCCTCACGTAGTAGCCATTTGATCCAGCAGGAAATTGTCCGAACTGATCCTTGAAGGTTCCTTTCAAGACAAGAAACTCTTCGCCTCCAATATGTTCGTGTTTAGGAAACGAAGAATTGGGATTGTATTCGACGATGGTCGTAGCTCGAGCTTTTTCTTCCCCGACACGGTCTAGCATGAAGCGATTGACACCATAGGCTGGAGAGGTAATATACTTGGTCTTGTCAAAATTGGTGGCAGCAAAAACTTTGAAATTTGCGTTGATCTTCATGATGCGTCAAAAAATGAGATTAGAGATTGATATTGACTGAGCAAAGATAATGAGATTTTTGTGTACTGGAGTACTGTCTGTGTTTTCGCTTTATTCGAATACGAAATACTCGCTTTTTCAGGAACACCTTCCAAGGTAACTGCGTGGTATAATTTAATTCTTTGTTGTAGAGAAAACTGCAAGAGTTTTTTTGTTCAGCCAGTTTGATACTTTGGTTGGTTTGATGCTCGGCGATGTGCTGGAAGAGAGGAGTGCCCACTGCCCCACCATCATAGTAGTATCGTCGTACTGGCTGGTGGTGGGGGATTAGTGGTGCTATGTACAACAGCCGACTGAGTCACTATCTTTAACCCTTTAGATTTCTTTAGAGAGGTGTGCTGGTTCGTGAAGGCAAGTCTACAAGATGTCCTCTACTAGCTAGTAGTAGCATGATGTACGTAGGGTCTGTGGTACCATACTAGTCTACTACTAGTACTACTAGTAGTAGCTAGCCTCATCCGGAGGAAGATCAAAAGTTTGATGTTTTAGTTTCAAAAAAACCTTCAAGGGCAGTCTCTAAATAGCTTACTACCCTGGTACTAGGTACAGTACCAGGTATAGTACCTGGTACCCCCTGGTAGGAATAGTACTACTACCAGGTAGTACACTAATAGAGTAGTACCAGGTACCTGGTAGTACCAGGTAGTAGTACTAAGAGCCGCCTTTAAGCAGACATTAAGCTCACGGAGCTGTCCCCCTGTCAACATTGACAGTCATCGTGATGGTATGCCAGTTTTGTACCGTAACCACCACCACAGCATTACTACTACCAGGTAGTACTAGTACTAGTTTACCAGGGTATTATTACCCTTTTAGTAGCAGTACCAGTAGTCTACTAGCTTCGGGGGTTTTGCCGGTACCTGGTATATTTTTCTTCGGAAGTTTGATTTGAATGACCGCTTATTAATGAAGCAATTAAGCGGTATGATTTTCACGAGTACAATTTATTAATCAAGGTAATCTCTATAATTAACAAAGTACCCCTTTCCTTGTTCGCCAAAGAGCACCAATGGCGCACTGGTGTACCAGGTACTACTACGGTACCACCGGTAGTACTGGTAGGAGTGGTCGTTGGTACCAGTAGTAGTAGAGTACAATGTACTCTACCGCCCTATTACTAGACTACTAGCTACGATAGTACTACTACTACTAGCTAGCTACTGCTAGCTAGTAGTAGCCAGTAGTAGTACGTAGTACTGGTACCAGTAGTAGTCTAGTATCGCTAAATACCTGGTGAAGTAAAAAATAATTGGAGCTTGAATGAAGATCGGATTTGAATCGATAAGTTCTGTGTATTCTTTTTCTCGGTTGTTTTGGTGTCGTTGCACGAGTAGCCCTCAATGGAAAAGCAAAAAAGGAATTAGACTCCTATTACTACTACGGTACTAGCTAGTCTATTACGAGTACTCCGTATTTATTTAGTAGTAGTATTACGCATTACCAGGTAGTACTACGGTATTGCAACTTACACGAGCATAAGACGCCACGTTCAAACAACAATTTGTTGAATCCAGTAATAAGCTGCATTATCGCAACAGAAAAGCATTTTCTTGTTTACATGGTTATCTTTTCTTCGACCCCAAAGAAATTTACTGTATTAGCAGATCACTTACTTTACAACTCACGTTTGTCCAAAAATGTTCAAACCCAAACCTATACAACAACAATTACAACCCTGCAGAGTAAAAGAGGAGGACGCCGCGAAGTGCAGCCTTCATCAGGGGTTTGACAATAACGCCTGTAGCACGGAGCCCCTCAGTAGGTCCTCGACCACACTGCAAGGATTGGTGCAATTCGAGGAGTCTGTTGACATTATTCCTCTTCAAATAAATATTAGATCACCAGATGACATATGGTATCAAGTACGTCGATCGCACTCTGCAATAAAGAATAATTTTTCCTTGTCTCTGGATATCGAGCATCTAACCCACATTGTTCTGCATCCTACTCTTCCCGCAGAAACACGACTACAAGAGGTTCCACCAAGAAAAGAAAGAAACACTGAGGCATTTTCGGCAAGCCCAAGCCCATTTCCATAACATTGATGAAAGTATCTTTTGTCTTCGTGGCTTTGAAGCATACCTATCGCCCAGAGCCGTACAGCAAAAACTGCTACGAAAAGTGGCCGCTGTTCGAGCTGTCGTGGACGTACAAAATTACCAACGCAATGCTGGCCGAAACAATGAACTCGAGATCCAGTATGAGTGCTGCAGAGTGACAGCCACGTCTAAAAAACAAGCTTTAAAGAGGGCTGTCCTAGATGCTGCAGACGTAAAAGCTGCGGACAATCGCAACAGTGTCGATGGAGAAGAAGCGAAATTGCGAGATGAGATACAAAAAATCCAACCAAGTTTCGTCCATCCCATGTTCCGTCCTCCTTCGTGTGGATCTTTGCAGCTTCGGAAAACGGTGCCAAATACAGCTTGAGACCAATTGGATTGCCGCGGTGGGGAGTGGAGCAGTGAGATTCGCTAGCTCTCAATTCAGCTGCAGAATTTATATAAATTGCTTTATAAAAACCATTCCATGTCACTTAATTGCCTAATTCAACAGTATTGTTACTGCTCTGATCTTGTGCTCTTGGTAGCTCTGATACAAGAGTCGAGAGCTGCGCGTGATCCGGCTGTAGAGATGCAACTGTTTGAAGGTATTAAATCCGATCTCCAGCTAATCACCACAATTGAAATATTGAGTCCTATTCTCTACGCCACCCTGATAATCCCCAGCGGTTTTCCGACACTACATGCCATACATGTAAAGGGACCTGCACTCTGGCCTGAATTATCCAACCGAGATGGCAACGAAGAATACAATACTCCTGCAGCTGCAGATCCTCGTGCTGCACCAGAGACGAATACTGACATACCTGGGCTACAAAAAAGACTATTGCAGACAGCTTCACTTCCTCTTCAACTCACTGAAGTCTGCCCTGTCAATGCTAGACAAAATAAGGAGTTATGTTCGAATGCTAAGCCGTATGGCCATAATCAGGAGCCTCCCCAAACATGCAGTCTACCACACCAAAGAAATCGGCACCATGATGACAGTCGTTACAATGGCGATCAAGGGAAATCCTATTAGGAAGTACGTTTGTGAAGATTTGGACGAGGATGTGGATGACACATGATACTGTATGGTTCTGGTGAACGAAAAACGATGATCTGCGTCTGGAGACAAGTCTTGCTCTGCCGTGATCATTATTTTGGGTTGTGGCAGTCGATTTGATTGGGGTGCCAAAGAAAAAAGAAGGGATGGTCTCGAATACGCAATCTTTGACAAAATCCTAGTAGTTGTGTTATGAAATTTCAAAGGTAATATTAAAGAAACGTTTTGGAATAGTAAACAGTTTTACTAGCCATAATCGCGTAATACTCATTCTAGGCTTTGCTTGAAACGAGCATTACTGGCGAAACCCACGTGATCCATTCCAGCCAAATATCAACTGCCGCCTTCCTATTATGACGACGCCGCCACCGCCGCTGCTGCCGCCGCTTCTTCTTCTTGCTTTTCGGCCTTGATTTTGGCGATCAATGCATCTCGTGTCTTTCGTTCACTTTCAGCGTACGCCGCAGCCGCCTTCCAAGAGCAAACAACTCCGTGTTCCGTATTTTTCAGGGCCGAATGTTTGAATTGAAACTTGTTGAAGTTTCGACTCTCCGGTCTCATGTAAGGATCGAGGGCCCGAATCTCGGGTCCCATGTTCTCATCTGTCGCCTTTTGAGCATTCACCGCGTTTCTAGATTAAGAAGCGACATTAAGCAGGGTAATGGAAGCGTAAGCGACCAACAGAAAGGTTTCAAAAAATAAACAACTGGCACCATCAGCAAAATCAAATACCACTCGAGTAATTCTTGTATTCCAGCTTTTCATCGGTTTCGAGAAGAGAGAGATCCTGAGCTCTCCCACTTATTGCACTTACTCTCCGATACGATCCAAGGCCTTGGCATCCAGTTGTCCTTGACCTTCCTGCCCACGCAGTAGAAAGTTTGCAAACGGATTAAACGACGCCATGGTAGATGTTAGAAAAAGGATAAGGACTATTAATAATAATATTGTGGATGTTACTAACTGTGGCTTCGTACTACTAGTACTAGACTACTACTAGCTAGCTACTAGACTCGTAGTCTACTCGTTGCTGCATTCGAATTTCCGGGTTCTCGAAATGAACCCTCGCTCTAAACTTGATTTGCTTAATAAGCTGATAACCTGATGTAACAACCAATCCTCTAAAACGAAAAATCAATATGCTTTGTTTCCTGTTCATTTTCTTACCACCTACTGTACCAACAGCACAAGCCAGCAGGAAAGTACAGAACTTGACTAATTGCCTACCCGCAATTCTTTGATAGCAGAAACGTCCTCATCTTTTCCGCGTACTCGAGCACAACAGCCGTACAACAACGTCAGAACCATGCAGCACGATGAAATGATATGGCAGGTGATCAATCACCAATTTTGTTCCTTCAAAACGACCATTGGCAAAGCCAAGAGCGACAAGACCCACTTTTGCAAGCATCCCTATTCCGTCACGGGACTCTGTAATCGAACCTCCTGTCCTCTTGCCAATTCCAAGTATGCTACCATTCGCGAAGAAAAGGGTCGAGTCCACCTCTTCATTAAGACGGTCGAACGTGCGCATTCTCCTAAAAACTTGTGGGAAAAGATTTTGCTCTCGCGCAATTATTCCAAAGCTCTGACACAGCTCGACGAGCACTTGGCCTACTTTCCCAAAGTCCTCGTTCATCGTAACAAGCAACGGTTGACCAAAATTCATCAATATTTGATTCGTATGCGCAAAATTAAACTCAAGGAAATTAGTGGCCGCAAGGCTAAAATGGTTGGCATTCATCGCAAAATTGATCAGCGCGAAGAACGACGGGAGCGCAAGGCACTCGTGGCTGCCAAGCTAGAAAAGAGCATACAAAATGAATTGGTCGAACGATTGGCCAAGGGAACGTATGGCGATATTTATAACTTTCCCGAAGCACCGTATCAAAAGGCATTGCAACAACAAAAAGATGGTGAAACGGAACGAGAAGGAGAGGAGGAGGAAGAAGAAGAAGCAACCGATGAAGAAACAGACGAAGAGGAAGGTTTGGTGGAATATGTGGAAGATTTTGAATCCGATGAAGAAGACATGGAAGAGGACATGGAAGATATTGAGTATAATGGCAATGGCGAATGGGGCAGAGGGAGCGACGACGGCGATGATGATGATTCAGATTTAGATTCACACGAAGAAGAATCATCTTCTGAGGAGGAGGACAGTGAGGATTCTGCAGATGATCGACCCAAGAAAAAGAAGCGTTCAGATCCCAAAAAGAAGAAAGCTTCCAAACCTGTTGCCGGTCGAAGAAAAGGAACTCGTGTGGAAATTGAATACGAGGAAGAACGGGAAGACGATGCCATGCCCGAGGCTGCCAAAGTGGCATGGTAATGATCAGTTCTTAATTTGGAATAGTAGAATTCCATGTTGCCGTGTACGGTTCTCGTCAAGTAACTACTGCAAACACTTGTAGTTCAGTTTCTTTTGGCTTTTCATGTGTATCTTGGGCGCTTTCGCGATTGGTTCGACGACGAAAGTGCTGCATGTCAGCATGTCTTCTTCACTATATACACTCCTATTCTCCCACCTGTTCAGCAGTTAGTCTGAATACCCATTTATTCCAGGAATATTTTATTACTGTCGCCAGGATAGCGCTCGCAGCTCAGACGAAGAACATGAGCTGTAGTCGCCGCATCAAACTATGGTTGACTACCAACTACTATTTTCAAATCATTCATCATAGGCACGCCAAATCATTATTTGTTGTTGAAGTCTTGTTGAAGCAGGAAATAAAACTACCGGTGCCGAGAAAATTATTAATAATTATTAATCTGCAATTGATTATCCTCATCCCTAACATCTCTAGGAGAAGACAAGCACCCAATATCTATTCTATCATCTATCATCAATCATCAGCATGACACACTTCAAAGCATTATTAGTTTTTATGCAGGGCCATTTCCTCGGTGTTTTCTAGTAGTAGTGTACGATACGGAAAGACAGAAAGTCACGCTCGCAACATCATGATAACGCGAAGTATTGTCTCCAGACTACCGTGTAGCCTTTCTCATCACAGCAGATGGAAGTTATCTGCTACCTTTTCAAGCTGGGCTGATGTCTCGCCTCGACACCTAGCCGCCTTGGAGGATCACCTTTGCCAATCATTGGGCGAGAAAGTGGTGGATCCTGTCCTCCAGAAACCTTTGTCAAAACTTAATTGGTTAGACCGTCGCCTTCACGTCGTTCCAGGAGATGAAAATAGTAATGCTAAATTGACCCTCCGAGTGCCAACAAAACTGTATCCGGCCTTACCAGAATTGCAGCAACAGATTCAAACCGTCGCCTCTCAAGAAGTCCAAGATTGGTTTTCGCAGCACGAGTCGTCGTACGAGTTGTTCAATGGAACTGTCCAGGTGGAAGTAGAGGCTGCCAAGCCTGTACCCAATATGAGAAAGTATGTGGAGAATCATGAAGAATTGTTGAAACAGTTAGGACCGGGATTGGTGAATGTGTCCCAATACTTGGCCGTGTACAGTTGCAAAGGTGGTGTCGGAAAAAGTACAGTGGCGGTGAATCTGGCCTATGAACTCGCACGAGCGGGCGGACGGGTAGGACTGCTCGATTTGGATATTTACGGACCCTCCCTTGCCATTTTGGTCAAACCAGACGATGCCGCCGTCCGCCCATCACCCTTGGGTAGCGGCATCGTCTATCCATTAGAGCACAAGGGAGTAAAGCTTCTGTCGTTGGGATATGTATCGCCGAAGGTAAATTGATTATTGTTGTTTTTTGGGTCTATTTGTTGTAATAACCACAGTTCCTAAATTACTGACACTATCTTTTCCACGTTTATAATAATATGTTCGACCTACCAGAGCGGTGTTCCTGGCAGTGGTCACAATGCTGGTGCTGCTGTCATGCGAGGCCCCATGGCGGGCAAAGTAGTTACACAACTGGTCAAAGGAACCGATTGGGGAGACTTGGATGTGCTGGTTTTGGATCTGCCTCCAGGAACTGGTGATGTTCAACTAGCCATTTGCCAGGAACTGCAATTGAGTGGTGCCGTAGCTGTAACAACTCCCTCCAAATTAGCGACGGAAGATACTCGAAAAGGGATTGAAATGTTTACTTCTTTGGGTGTACCGACAATTGCGGTTGTAGAGAACATGTCCTACTTTATGGTGCGTGTTGTGGCGAGGTCACTGCAGTGGCTTGTTTCAATCTGACTCTCTGCATCTCACAACGCAACTGTTTGTTACCTCATTTTTGCAGTGCGAAGGTGGAAGCAAACATCATCCCTTTGGTCAGGGACTACAAGGCGTATCCTTGCCCGAGAACATCTCACCATTGAACATTATCCAAATGCCTGTATCAACTCTCACAAATGACGCCAACGACAGTGGCGCACCAATCTGTTTGACACGACCAAGCGAAGCCAGTGACGAACTTGCTGCATTTGAGCAATTGGCACAAGTGGTCTCAAAGGGTCTGCTGTCTCTGCGTTACTCGGATCCTGAAGCGGATGGAATGATCGTAGTCGATGGAGTTTCCTTCGAGTTGCAAAGTCTCAGTTGTTCCATTGTCAAAGGAAAAGAAGCTTTCAGTGTTCGCCTATATTCCGAAACAGGTGCCACCAAAGTCGAAATTCCCGCTGCCGACATTCGAGGCCGTGACCCCAAAACAGGAGAGATGCTGTCAAAGGATAGCCGCGCCAAAGACAGTCAGAGCTCAAGCAGTACAGCGGATAGCATGGTAACCGTGACAAAAGCAACAGAAGCGGCGACACTTACTAGGTCATCGCCACCAAAGACAGGAAAGAAAGACATTACTACCATTCCGATAAATGTGGAGCGAAAAGGCAAATATGGATACGCGGTTGAATGGGAAGATGGTGCTACCATAATATATACCTTGCAAGCCCTTGGCAAGGCAGCTGCTGCCATCAGCACTAAATAGTAGATTTAGACCTTCATACATTTAAAGGCTTTTTATTTTCTCATAGACCATCGTCATACATTGTGCCAACCTGAAATTTCGACAGTAGGGATGAGGATAAAATTGGATAATGACTGCCTCATTTTACTGCCGCCAAACAACAATGACATCCATCCACATCGCTGCTGCTTTGAATACAAAATACAAGTACTGCCCGTCCCCATCTCTCTTTTGTTTAACACTCTACAACGGTTTATCTTAGTGCTCTTCACCGACAGGCTTTCCTTACTTTACTTAGCAAAGAAGTCGCCATGCCATCGAGGGACCCGTTTCCAATGTCCTCCAAGGAGGCCCAAACGTTGGCAGCTGAATCAGGCGATGATGCCCAACAATCTTGGAATACAATGTCAATGCAATCTGGAGTAGCCGGTCCGAGTGGATATGATGCCGCTGATGGAGCTGGATCGGATGGTCTAGTGGGAGGACGAAGCAGTAAATCAGGATACCAAGATGATTTTTATAGCGATGCTCTAGATGCGGATGACGAGGATCGCACCGATTCGTATTTGGATACTCCCCTGACAGATACCCGAGGCTCTCGCTGGGAACGTACATTGGCGGCGAATTTGAGATTTATGGAACGCATTTACCACAGTTTGTACGGGGATTCGTTACCATTCTCCGAATTTGTTCGCATATTAACTCTCGCATCGACTCTATTTTTCATGATTGGAGGATACTGGTTACTGCGATCGTTAAAGGATTCTGTATTAACGGCTCTGTGTGGGGTCACTGTCATTCCCAAGGCCAAAATGCTGTCGGTTTTTGTAGTTTTGGGTGTGGTTTCCATCTATAACAAGATGTTGGACTCGGATCTTCCCAAAGTGAGTCTTAAAATTAAATGTGGTTGTGAATGGTGAATGTCAATGTTCGCTTCTTTCTTTTGTGATCCTGACTAACCACTAACCCCATCGGACCTCATCTTTCACTGCAGCATCACCTATTCTATATCTTCGGTACCTTTTATTTTTTCCTCTTTACTTTGATATCGTTGGCCCTCATGCACCCTACCATTGGCTTGGACAATCAACAACCAGATCCGTCACGTCTCCTGGGATGGATCAGTTACTGTGGCATTGAATCGTTTGGATCCGTCATGGTCAGTCTCTTCTGGTCCTTTGCCAATTCAAATATCAGTCTTGAAACAGCCAAGGCCTCGTACGGTGTTATGGTCGCATCGGCACAAGTAGGAAGCATCATTGGACCGACCATTGTCAATCAATTTGCTTCGAAAATTGGAGTGGCCAAGGTTTATCTCGTAGGTGCTCTGTGTATGCTTTTGCTGCAGTGCACCATGTACAACTATATTATGAAATACGGAGCGGGAGTACAAAGTGCCGTACCCGAAGCAACCGGCAAAAAGAAGGAAAAACCGGGCATTTTGGAAGGTTTGCACTTGTTTGCCAAATACAATTACGTCAAGGGGATCTTTGCTATTAGCTGCCTCTTCATGGTGGAAGTTACCATTGTCGACTTTACCATGAAAGTTCTCGCAAGAGACTTCTTTGCCGATAAATATCCCTGTGAAATCGGCATGAGTTGTTACAGTACCAACGGGGAGCACGGAATGTCCGAGAGTGCTACACAAAAACTAACGGAATTCATGGGATTTTTCGGTCAAGCCACCAATACACTTTCCTTTTTGTTCAGTCTTTTTGGCACGAGTGCCATTATTCGCTACTTGGGCCTGCGGTTGACCCTGCTCCTATTTCCTACCATGTGTCTGGGAGTCATTATCTTTGTACGACTCTATCCTTCATTGAACGTTGTCTTTGGTGCCATGATGATGTTAAAAGCTTCTTCTTACGCTCTCAACAATCCCACCAAAGAAATTCTCTATCAACCAACCAGCACCGCTGTTAAATACAAGGCCAAGAGTTGGATAGACATTTTTGGTGCACGTGGATCGAAAGCCTTGGGAAGTTTGGTGACGAATGCCTTTTCGGATTCGGCTGAACATTTGGTTTCGAACGGATCTTTGGTGGGCATGTGCGTAGCCTCCTTTTTAATCTGGAATGCGACGTTCATGGGAAGAAAGTTTGATGACTACACCGAATCCGGATTTGTTGTGGGGGAAGATACGGAGGTCCAGACCCACGAAGCACTGGAAGAGCAAAATATTCAAATGGCAACGATTCAAAATGAAGACAAGGATACAAGTTGCGCAATGAATAGCGACGATGAAGAAGAGGGCGACGACGATGATGAAGATGAGGTGGAGGAAGAGGAAGGAGAAGAAAATAAAAAATAGAGTATTTTGGTTTACAATTATTATTGTACGAAGAATCGAATAATAGCACAGATAGATGTGATGACTTTCGCAGTCCCGAAGGGCAGTTGTTTTCGTCACCCCTAACTCTAAACTTTTATATCTTTGTGTCAATTTTCTACTATGACATCCAGCGTCGGGAGATTGCTATTATAAAGCAAACGTAGTACCTTACTACACTTTCGTTGTTAAAACGTTAAAACAAATCAGAATAAACCAACTTGATTAAATCGAACGATGACAGTAGACACGGAAATTTTGGAGCGAGCAACAAAGTGGTGCCAATTAGATCCAAATGAGAAAACAAAGAAACTAGTGGCAGATCTTCTTTCGACTTTGGCAGCAACTGATGATGATGACAAAACGATCGCAGACAAGACACCAGTCGCCGCCGCCGAGGAATTGACGGCCCTTTTTCCCGACAATCGGATTGGGTTTGGGACAGCCGGTCTTCGCTCTGAGATGAAACCGGGACCGATGGGAATGAATGATCTTGTGGTTATTCAAGCTGCACAAGGAATTGCTAAATATGTCCTTCAAGAAAATCAAGTTAAAGAGGGAGAACGGTTGCGAGCTGTCATCGGATACGACCACCGAAAGAACAAATCCCTTCAACTTTCCTCTTTATCCTTTGCCTTGCTCTCAGCTCTGGTTTTTGCAGAGGCGGGCTTGGAAGTTACACTGCTGGACGGATTCGTAGCGACCCCTTTGGTACCTTTCACTCTAACAACGCAAAAGGCTGTACTTGGAATTATGATTACAGCCTCGCACAATCCCAAGAATGATGCCGGCTACAAAGTCTACTGGAAAAACGGTTGTCAGATAAGAGCTCCTATTGACAAGGGAATTGCAGATTCGATTCTCGACAATTTGGATCCTTGGATCGATTATGAGGCAGCACTGAGCGTACGACGAGAAAAATATGCCGACGATCCGTGTTTGGGATTGTCTTCTGCCAGCACCACCAAAGAAATGATTGCGTTGTACTATCAGGCTATTAAGAAATGTGGGCTAGTAACGGGCCAAGCAGATCTTTTCAAATCCAATAACACGAAATACAAGCCCCCAGCGATTGCCTACTCTGCCATGCATGGAGTTGGTCTCAAATTTGCTGAGCAGTCATACGAGACCTTTGGCTTTCCAAAATTCCAAGCCGTTCCAAGTCAAATGGAACCAGATCCAGACTTTCCAACAGTTCCTTTTCCCAATCCTGAAGAAAAGGGGGCCTTGGATATTGCCAAGAACTTTGCCGAGGAAAAAGGATTGGATATTATTTTGGCCAATGATCCTGACGCGGATCGTTTGGCTGTGGCTGAAAAAGATCGAGAGACCGGCGAATGGACCGTCTTTACGGGAGATCAGATTGGCACCATGATGGGATGCTGGCTGTACGAAAAGGTTGGAAAACCCAGCGGAATACCTGTTTCCATGTGTGCCTCGACTGTATCGTCCAAAATGTTGGCCGAGATTGCTCGAGTCGAAGGCTTTTACTTTGAAGATACTCTTACTGGATTCAAATGGATCGGTTCTCGTGCAGAAGAACTGCACCGAGAAGGAAAGTTTGCACTTTTTGGTTATGAAGAAGCCATTGGTTTTATGTGCGGAAATGTTGTCTTTGACAAGGACGGCATAAGTGCTCTGGGTGTGTTCACTGAGTTGGCTTACAATGTTTATTACAGCGGTTCCAGTGTTGCGAAATACATGCAAAGTCTGTATAACAAATATGGTGAGTTTGTCAGCAACAATGGATACTATATTTTGAAAGATACTAGCGTTGTTCCCGAGATTATGAACACTATGACGTGCGAGGGACAATTTGATCTTAAAAAGGTAGGACCTTACGAAGTGGAATCCATACGGTATCTCGGAGATCCTCCCTACGACTCGACCACTGCCAATAAGCGACCCAGACTTGTCACGTCCAAGTCGAGCCCTATGATGACCATCCGGTTTACCAATGGTACAGTGGCTCAATTTCGTGCCTCGGGGACGGAACCAAAGTTTAAGTACTACATTGAAATGAAAGGAGACATTGGTGTGTCGAGAGACACGATTGAGCAAGAATTGAAGAAAATGTCAAATATTATTCTGGAAGAGTTGGTCAAACCAAAAGAACACGGCCTGATTCTTCCTAGCGAGTCTTGAAAATAGAACAAGATAAATCATGCTGTTTTAACTGCTTAAGACTAATGTGTTTGTTTAGTGGGTGAGGAAAAGAGCACAGTCACGGAACACCTCGAAAGGCTCTATCGAATTCATCTGTTGCGCCATCTCCCTCGGGCAGACGAGTTGCACCCACGTTGTAGAGAAATGCCTCTCTCCACTGCACCTCATTGGTAATCTCCAGAGCCTCGTCCTCCAGGAGCTGAGATGCATCGACACTTGGCTGTTGCCGTGAGCGAACAAAGTGCAGTCCGTGCGGTGACAAGGCTTCTTCGCCGTCGTCCATAATATCAACCCATCGAGCTCCCGTTTCGGTCCGTCGCAGACGTCGCCGTTGTCGATGTAATTGCTGTCGCGGTGAATGCTGGTCATGGGCGGCAGTCGTCGTATTCATAGCAACGGACTGCTTCACTGGCAATTCAAACGATGCAAACAAGCCCCAGCAGGATTCCATAATGAATCCCCAGTTCCCGGTAGGAGATCGTCTGACGGAATAGGTTGGAACTTCCCTGCCACCAACCGAAATTCGTAGATAAGACCCGTTGTGTCGAGTCGGAGGTAGATCCATGGGCCGTGTCACGAAACGCCATGACATGGGCACTGGAGGAACTAACAAACGGCCATGAACAAAAGTTTGTTGTTGTTGTTGTCGTCGTTGTTGTTGTCGGTTAGGATTGTTATTGTTGTTGATCGTGTTGGTGGTTTGCTGCTGCTGCTGCTGCTGAGATTGCGCCTCCAACAATAAATTCCCAAATGTAGGACTGATCAATTCTGGCGCGGAAGATTCCGAATCGGAAGATTGTTCCATGGGACTGCTGCTGTTGTTGCTGCTGCTGCTGCTGTTGCTGCCACTGGTACTGATGCTATTACTACTCCGGTGAACATGATTAGAATCATGATTGACTGGTGATCCCTCGTTGCCACTGTCGTTCTGTCGAACATCTGTGGTCGTAACTGGCACGTATTGTCGCACCGATCCATCCTCCAAAAAGACCATTTTACGACAAGGCAATCCCGCATACCAAGGATCCGAGGTGGTCCAATCCTCTCCCGCACATTCCTTAAAGCGGAAGGACCATACGGTCCCCTTGTGGCTTTCTATTTATTTTTTGAAGAAGAAAAAGAAACATCGCGTGAGTACCTATTCTGTTGAGCACCCAAATTCAACTTTTTGACAATTTACTGCGTTTACCTGCATCATAACACAGATCTTGGAGTGTCACATATTGTCGTTCTTTGGCATCTTGAATAGAATCTCGATAGGCATGCATGTACTTAAATTGGTCTGTCATCTTATGTACCACCACTGCAGCCGCTGGAACATGAATTTTGGTTGACCATAGGATCTTGCAAAGTTGTTCCCATCCTGCCGCATTTTGCGAACACAACTCCTTGCAGTAACGATTGCAGGCACGCATCTGTAATAGAGCATAAGCATCCAAAAAGGACGTCACTTTATGTAGTACATCATCCGGTAAGATCTGTAAGAGACGAAGACGATGAACTGCAGCAGCAGTGCCGCCACCACCACCACCGCTATTATTGTGACTGTTGGTATTGATCATGGTATTTGTACTGTTCAGAAAAGAAAAGGATGACGGCAATGGAAAAGGTTCTTCGGAAGGTTTTTCTTTTTTTCCTCTTGTGATGGAACGAGTCGACGCCGACAATCGTTTCATTGCCACAAAGAGTCTAGGTAATTGTTTGGAACTTCGTTTGACGGCTCGGGTGGGATTGCTGCTTCTACTACTGCTACTATTATTGCTGGTGCTAGCCAGATTCTTGGCGGTAGCAGTAGTAGTGGTGTGTGTGTGTGTAGTTGTCGTCGTCGTATCAGTCATCGTAGTAGTGTTAGTGATGGAATAATTTGCTTCTTCTAGAGTTTGCGAATGCAATAATAGTGGATCCAACATGTACTGCTGACAATCCAGGGAAGGACTGAAGTTAGTAGTTGCATCGTATTCGGTCGTATTACTGCTAGGTTGGTCCATACTGCTGGAAATTATGATGCAGCACTGCTTCTTTCGTGTGGGATGAATTGGATAACACCAATAACAGTCTTTCAAATAACTAACACTGGCTCTCTATCTATTACTACTACTGTATAGTTAGTACTGTATAGTTAGTACTGTAGAGTAGATGACAAGAAGAAGAAGGAAGATAAACTGCTTGTTTGTTTGGAAGAAGTTCAAGTTGGTTTTTTATTAGAGAACTGTCGGAAGATCAATAATTGTTTACTGGTAGCGTTTCAGTCACACAAAAAGCTGGCCTTAACCCTCTACTACAACCGCTCACTTTGTTGTGTTCCCAGTGATCACTGGATCCATCGAATTCCAGTTCCATTTATTGAAAATTCCCCCCCCCCCACCCCACCCCCGTTAGCGCTGTTGACAAGCAACAAGTGAACGCGCCTACCAAAACAGCACAGGCGCGACGATGATGTGTGCCCCAACACTGCCACCAATAGTAACAAAAACGTCAGACCTCGTGAAAGTCGGTCTATCTGTTGTCACCAATCGAGGGATATCCCTACCCCGGGATTTCCAAAACTGCCCCGGGATGGGGAAAAACACAATCCCAGGGTTGTTTTTGGAAGGAGCATTTGTTGGGCTTAAGTAATATGAACCGTTATTTTTAACAGCATGTGATCTAATTACTATCTCAGTGCTATTTTATTAAATAATGGCCCATTGGCTGTCAATAAAAATAAAATGGTCAAGCTCTTTTAAGCTAGTATTTAACAGGTAGCTGCTAAACCCCTTTAATTTAATTTGTTATTCGAATAATAGTAAACCTATTCGTGTATTAAAATAAAATGGTCAAGCCCTTTTAAGCTAGTATTTAACAGGTAGCTGCTGAACCACTTTAATTTAATTCATTATTCGAATAAACGTATTTAT
>Ga0100402_1003051_pt1 | contig 18463 bp, 9 predicted proteins | sample CryGeyme20150102_FD_80419 | JGI IMG/M metagenome (GOLD analysis project Ga0100402, IMG submission 80419) | Groundwater microbial communities from Crystal Geyser aquifers in Utah, USA - Crystal Geyser metaG 2015-0102 | ecosystem: Environmental > Aquatic > Deep subsurface > Groundwater | place...
ATCCGATTTCTCCCGATGTGTTCCTGTTTCTGAGTGGGAGACGGGATGGGGCATTTCGGGTCATTCCGGTGACGTCGGCTTCGGGTCTCCTTGTCTCACGTTCCCTTCGGCTGGCTCTGAACACCGTCGTGATACACAAGCAAATTAATTAGACTACTACTACTACTACTACTACTACTAGTAGGAGTCTAGTAACAAAATCAACGCAGGCGATGTTGTATATATCCGCATTTTCTGGCTAGCTGGGGTAGTCAGAACTTAAATCAAGCGAGGCTATCTCAGCAACGACAATTAGGCCATATTTGGTTTGGTGAAGGGTATGAGTAAGGTCGTAATCAAAGGATTCTGGAGAACGACATTGTGTCTTTGGGCTACTTCCTCTCGGCGTCATTGCAATCTCTCAAGTTTTACTGCGGCCTTTTCTACCAGCAATACAAGCATGTCAAAAAAGAGTCCAAGTACTGAACGTGTGGCTGTAGCTGGCGATGCTGTAGCTGGAGTCATGATGATTTTGTCACCCGCAAAAACCCTCGATCTAGCGCATCTTGACGATGCCAATAAACCAAATAATATTCCCGAATCCTCGCTGTGGACAGCTCCGGATTGCAACCTCGAACAATCGAGGCGGCTTGCTCGGGCAATGAAGAAGCGATCTCAAGCCGATTTGGAAAAGCTGCTTAAATTGTCTGCCAATTTAGCCAAAACATCTCACCAGGTATGCATCATCATGTACGAAATAAATGTTCTTGCCTCATGATGTGTTGCATAATATCATTTTTTCATCTTACCAACTTTCTCTACCATAATGACAGTATTGGAACGACTATGAGGAAGATTTTGAGAAGCGTCCCGAAAAAGAAACCAAACCCTGTATCTATGCCTTTTCGGGAGCTGCCTACCAGGGATTGCAAATATTGGAATGCTCCTCAGACGCTGTCTTGTACATGCAAAACAATCTTCGAATCATCGACCCGCTTTACGGCATTTTGCGACCCCTGGATCGTATGCAGCCCTACCGACTAGAGATGGCTACCCGCAACGTCTTTGGAAAAGACGATACGACCAAATTGAATGACTTATGGAAAGAAAGTGTCACGCAACAACTTGCCCGAGAACTAGCGTTAAGACCTAGAAGTGACCAGCAAATCCTGCTCAACTTGGCCAGTGATGAATATGCAGCAGCAGTCGATGCTACCATGCTTCAAGAAGCTGCTCCCAATTCCAAGTATGTCAAGGTTGTCTTTCGCGATCAAGGACGGGTAGTAGCCGTGCACGCCAAACGAGCTCGTGGACTCATGGTTCGCTTTGTGGCTGAAACACAAGCGAAGACCCTAGAAGACGTTCAAGACTTTGACGCTGAAGGCTACAAGCTTGTCGTCAAAGAGAGTGACGAAAGTACTCTTGTATTTGATCGACCCAAACAGATAGCGTCCAAAATGCCTTCTGCCAAGAAGGCGCCTGCCGCCAAGGGCCAGAAACGCGCGGCCTCAGCGACCAAGAAAGAAGCAACAACAGAGGAGGCGAAGAAGCGAGGTCGAAAAACAACGTCATGACATACTTGATTTGTAGATCTTGACCTTGTACTACGAACTAGAGAGACAGAGGGGATCTTTAATGACTGCAAGTTTACTAAGCTTGGAATGCAATATTAGTAGTGTTGTAGTATTAGTGTAACATGCAGGAATTGCTTTGAGTAGGGTATCAACACAAGAAAGATTCGGTTCAAGGGGATTTTTTGTAAAATCCCGACAAAAAAACCGTTTGTAAAATCACGTTATCAAGACCGACTCCATATCCTTTGCCATGTAGCGCCATGACAGATTACGATAAAATATGGTTCATTCATTCAGTAGTTCATTTAGCTAGCCTTGTTCCGTCTCGTGTTGAATCAGCTTGTACGAATGTCTTGTGTCGCGTAGAGAGGACATTCATGAATGTGTGCATGGTGCATAAAAAGAGTGTGCGTGCGCACAACACTCTGTAGAGTACAGAGTTCTGAGCGCATAATGTATGTATATATATGTGTGTATATATATATATATATATATATCATGAATCTCATACAATATCTCGCATCGCCTTGGTAAGATGTGGCAGAACTTGAGGATCCGACAGCATCGACAGACAAGACATGGGTCCATTTCGTCGATACCTGGTCAAGAATTGCTTGACGGCCGCACTGGAAGTATGGCCATTCATTTCGACCATTTCTTCCATGCGCATGACTGTTTCGGGTGACAACAATCCATGAGCCGTAGGAAAGGAGGGCAAAGTGTCCGATTCGTGCAAGACAGAATGAGATAGCTCGGTGTTGTACCGCTGCTTTCGTGGTTGCTGGGTCTGCTTCTGCTGCTGTTTGTCTTGTAGTAGTAGTGATGGCTTCTTCTCTCGCGTAGGAGGAGATGTGATGCTTCTCGATTTCGGAATCATATTCAGTTCTTTCGCGGGGGAAGAGGATTGCGAGGAAGACTGTTGGGGAACATACATGCGAAGGGAGGATCGCTGTGAAATTCTCGTGGTTGTGGTGATCTTAGACTGCGTGGCAAATCCAGTTGATAGTTCCAGAGAACAAAGTATGCACAAAGCGACCATCAATAGACGCTGCAAGCTTACTTGATTCAGAGACATGGTGATGTATCTGTGATGTGTTGGTTGAGATTTGAGATAGAGTAAGTGTGCTGTATTCGAGAAGTTGTGATGTCTCCTTGATTGTAGGATCTCACTCGTTTCTTGTTAGAGTAATTGATCCGTTAACGATGTAAGTACTGTAGTGGGCTTGGCAGAAGCTGTGTTGACTGAACTAAAGAATAACGATGCAGTCTGTAACCATGTGCTGAGTTAATTTTTGTTGAAAAAGTAGTTTGTGGTGATCAGAGCTAAAAGTGTTGTCTTCACGATTACGATTACTAAATTGAGTGATGTAGATAAACTAACACTACTACCTGGTACAAGGATACGTACAAGTAAGAAATAATACGTGGAGTTGAAGCGAGCGTTGTAGTTGGCGACAAATAATCCGCCTCTACTGTCTAGTAACGCACCGTAATAGTAGTACGGTATGGTGCACTACAAGCAGCAGTAGAACTAGGTACTGGTACCAAAGGATACTAGAGCAGTACCCGAGAGTACTCTAGAGTACAGTACTACGGGTAGTAGTACATACTCATGTTCGTCCTGATCAATATTTTGATTGGTCAAACGATTCTCATTTACAGCAATGAATGGTTGTGAGGTGTTTTCAGAGTGTCGACTTACGTCAGCCAGCATAGCCGAAAAAAAGCTAGAGCAACTGGAATGAAAAATAATGGGCGGGAGCCGAGTTTAACGGGACCAAAAATATGTAACTCTCACCTTCGACCGAATAAGTTGTTTCAGCGACGCACACAGGAACAGAATAGGTGCACCTTTAAAACTTTCCAAATATTTGGCACCTACCCATACTACCTCATCAGCCTACTCACTCAGCTTGCACTTTGCACCATAACACAAACATCTGGCAGCGTTTTGCGGCAAGAGAAGTACAGGTTAGGAGGGCTGAACGCCTCATCCAACAACAAAAACTGCAATCGAGAGCTTTACTAAAAGCAGAACGATAAGCTTCCATTGCTGTCACAATGATTGAAGGAAATGGTGATCCTCCCGTAGCCAGTGTCGAAACATCGTCATCTGCATCTGCAGCAACATCGTCAGAGCCACAAGCTCCGCCACCACCACCACCACAGTTGAACATGGAACCCATTAAGACCATTACCGAGAAACTTTTAGGATTACGTGGAAGTCCACCTGGTACTCTGGTCAATCTTGTCGAAGACGACATCCGTTTGTTGTGTACGCGAAGCAAACCAATTCTCATGTCACAACCCATGCTCGTGGAGTTGGAAGCTCCCATCAAGATATGTGGAGACGTCCACGGACAGTTCACCGATCTGTTGCGACTGCTAGAGTACGGAGGGTTTCCACCTGATGCCAATTATCTCTTTCTGGGGGACTATGTGGATCGAGGCAAGCAATCCCTAGAAACCATCTGCTTGTTGCTCGCTTATAAAATTCAATATCCCGAAAACTTTTTCATTCTTCGAGGAAATCATGAGAGTGCTGGCATTAATCGCATTTACGGGTTTTATGATGAGTGCAAGCGACGGTTTTCTATCAAACTATGGAAGACCTTCAGTGATGTTTTCAATTGTTTACCAGCAGCAGCTTTGGTCGACGAAAAGATTCTGTGCATGCACGGCGGGCTTTCTCCGGAATTGCAATCTCTTCAACAAATTGCCGATCTTCAACGACCCTGCGATGTTCCAGATGTAGGTCTCTTGTGTGACTTGTTGTGGGCGGATCCAGATGCAAATATTTCGGGCTGGGGTGAGAACGATCGGGGGGTATCGTACGTGTTCGGGGCAGATGTCGTGAACTCGTTTTTAGACGCACAAGATCTGGATTTGATTGTGCGAGCGCATCAAGTGGTCGAAGATGGATACGAATTTTTTGCGGGTGAGCTTTTGCTGTATTTCTGTTTTTTATTGCAAAGTTTTTTTTTTCTATTGGTATTGCACTAACTTCGTCTGCCCGTTCATTCGCAGGAAGACAACTTGTCACGCTGTTCTCGGCCCCAAATTACTGCGGCGAATTCGACAATGCTGGTGGAATGATTAGCGTTGATGAAAATTTGATGTGCAGTTTTCAAATTTTGAAGCCAAGTTCCCGATCAGTGCGATTTGCCAAGCCAACGTAGAAAGGGGAAAAGCAACGAGAGGAAGCGCGCACATGATGTGCCTACGTAATGTTGACATAGGGGGATCAGTAAATATATATTGTCCTCTTCTGCCTCTACACCAAATGTGTACTGACTGATGGACCAATTTTGTAATAATTTCAATTTCACTGATGATTTAGGTTGTCCTCAGGTTTAGTTGTTGGACTTGCAAGCGAGCACATCGAAAGCTTAGGCAAGTAACACTCGAAATTACAGTCCATGCGTAAGCTACTACATCTAGGAATGGCAGCAGTAAAAAGGCGAGTAGGACGCGCGGTCTCGTCAACTGTCCCTGGCTTGATGGACACTCAATGGCTATCTACTTGTTGTGCGAGTTCGTTCAGGCACATGTTTTTCACATGCTAGCTAGCGCCTGCTTCGCAAGCGCTTTCCCCTTGTAGTCTGGTCGAGCTACGAACTCCCGTATCTTTTTCACTTTCAACATGATCAATTTTTTTTTCTCCCGTCGCCCTCCTCATCACCGCACCAAGTTTTATTAGAAGCCGTTCAAAATCAAACTCTCAAAATTCTGCAGTACTATAATGAATTCATTACGCTCGTGGCTGTTCGAACATCGCGAGGTGCAGACGTATGCTTTCGTTGGGGTGGCCGTGACGGCTGCATCTCTGGAATATTTGGGTTTATCTCGGATTCTTGCCGCCATTGCTGGGCGCCTTCGCATCAAACTGTTGGGAGCTCTTGCGCTATGGAACAACAAGTTCGACGATGCGACCGTGAGCCAAATTTTTATTTATCCAGTCAAATCCCTGAAAGCTGTCTCTATCGAAAATGTGCGAATCGATGCGAAGGGCCTCGTCGGAGATCGACGGTACATGTTGGTCGCACCTCGGCAACCTCCAATGATTGGAACCTTTGGACCCAACGACGCAACTCATCAATTCATGACTCAACGTCAAGTTCCACTTCTCGCCACCATTCGAGCCATAGTCTCGGCCAAAGACGGTTCGTTGACGCTCTCTAGTCCATTAGTGCAAGAATCAGTAACAATTCAGCCTATGAAAGAGAGGGTTTCGGGCAAGAAGTTGCGGGCTAGAATTTGGGATGACATAACGGAAGTGACCGACTTAGGTCATCAAGCAGGCAAGTTTCTGTCACGGGTTGTCTCGCAGGATAAAGATGCACCACCACTAGCGGACAAAATGCGGCTGGTTGTCATGAACAAGGATGACAGGTTTACGGACGAAAGATATACCCCAAGATCGGCATTATCTTGGACTGGTGCAGCTCCCAAGGTCAGTCTGACAGATGGATTCCCGGTTCTAATTGTGAGTGAGGCATCTTTAGATGAATTGAACAAAAGGCTTGGGGAAAAAGGAAAGAAACCAATTCCGATGAGCCGGTTTCGTCCCAACATTGTGGTCAAGGGAACAAAGCCCTTTGAGGAAGATACTTGGAGAGTCATTTCCATTGACGGATTAATTTTTCACATTGTCAAAGGTTGTCCTAGATGCAAACAATCCTGCACGGATCAGGAAACGGGGCGTGTTTTCGAAGAGCCTCTGGAAACCTTATCGGAGTTTCGAGCCTTGGGGGGCGTGAAGGAAAATGTTTACTTTGCACAAAATGCCATTGCTCAAGGAACCGGGGGCAGCATCAGTGTTGGTTCCCGAATCTGTGTACTAGAAAGAGGAGACCCAATTTGGGACGTCAAATAACAATAATAATGATCAGATGACCTTGTTCTACTAACTTTAAGCTAATACGGCATCTTTTTGTCCAAACACCAATTGATAGAGAACGCTGCATCCTACATTTCAAATCGAGCTACTTGTAACTGCGAGAAAAATTCTAAGAGTGCCGCAGTCACAACTACTTCGCTTGCTCTGCTTTCCACTTTTTCCACTGCAAAATTAAAAAGAACATCAGCGACGTGAGGACAGACACAGTTAGAAACAATGCAAACGCAACAGGCCGCCAACACGAGACAACTTACTTCTGGGTTTAGTTTTGTCACCCCGTTGACATTGATCATTTTCTTGGGGGCTGCGCCTCCCGTGGGTGCCGCTGCTGGTGTTGGTTCCTCATAAGGGACAAACGCAGGCATCTGATACGTATCGCCCGCCACTGAAATTTCCTCTGCTTGAGGATGACTCGGTGCTTGTGGTGGATGCCGTCGCAAAAAATTCTGCAACTCGTCAACGTTGTCCTTAACAGTCCGGCCATGTGCTGCTTCGGAGATTATACAAAGACACCAGTCTCCAGCTAGCTCTGAGCTTCCTCGATACAGACACCCCATGACGAGTGCCGTGTGCTTGTCCAATTCGGCCGAATTGGTGAGCGCGTAAGATGCAATGTCGGTCTTTGTCTCGCTGTCAAATAAATGGCAGAAAGCACGTGCCACATCGTCCAGTTCTTGGCCACTGTACGAATTGATACAAAATCCAATATACTGAATTCTTTGGCTGACTTTATTGAGATAAATATCCATTTTCTCGTCATCGCCGTGTTCGTCTCCTTCTCGTTCATCTCCGTGGTGAACGATGGACCCGTCACTTGATTTCAGCTTTTTAAACCAAACTTCGTCGACCAAATTTAAATCGGAATCTAAACAAATTGCCGACGCGTCTAGATCGATATTCTGTCCGCCGGTAATGTCCCACGCTAATCCAAAGGTGACAGGGTCCGGGAGTTGTTCTCCTGCACAGTAATCTGCCAAGCGAATGTTTCCATTCTTGCGCATAATGGCGACGCGTTCTGTTGGATTCACGCGGATGTTGGGCACCAGGTCTTTTGTGTAGCTCTTGAGGTAAGGGATCAGGCCACCAAAATCGCGGGCCGTCGGGTGCGTTTCTTCAATGGGCCGGATGACCCACTCGTTGGAGTTGGGAGCGCTTCGTCCGATGCGGACCATAAACATGGCCGTGGCATTTTCGCTGAGAGCGTTATCGGCTGGCTTGTACACACAAATGGTTTCATCGGAGGGCACTGTTGCGACTCGGAACTGAGCCGACTTGATCTGGCCCAACTTCATTCCGGGAGTTGCAACTGTCAAAACAATATAGAGAGCCAACACTTGGGGAGGCACCCGATCTAAGTGGAAGAAAATGGATTCATCGTCTCCCTTCTTATCACCCGATTTTTCATCTCCAGAGTGGACAATGGACTCATTTGCATTGGTGGGATTTCCGTAGTAGACGGTATTTTCCAGGGAAAGTTGACCATCGTGCAACAATGCGACACAGGAAGCATCTAGATCAACGTGTTTGTGGCCGAGCATATCCCACGCCAGTCCAACTTTGATTTTGTTGTTAACGGTCAAACCAGACACACTGAGAGCACTTCCCTTTCCGAGTGTGACGGGCTGATCGACCATAACTTGGATTTGCACTTGCACCTGTCCCGTAGCATTCTTGGCCGATTTTGGTTCGACGGGGTACCATTGTGTCGTGGTTCCTTCGATGATGCCGTTGGGGAGCAAAGGAACGTAGACAGTTCCCATGGGATCATCGGCGGATGCGAGATCATAATCAAAGATTTTCAACTCGGCAAAGAAGCTCTGTGTGTCCTTACTAATATGAGTATCATTGTAATCACTCGTTAGAAATGCCTCGTCCTTCCAAACAGGGTCGACTGATTTCATCACAACGGCAGTTTGATTGGTGACTTTTCCGTGTTTCTTCAAAGGAAGGCCACGAGGAACAGAAATTTTAATGTAGGGATCGGACGTAGTCTTCTTTCCAAACATATTCTTATCCTTGGCTACCAAGCCAGAGGCCTGGAGAATTGTGATCTTGAACTTGACCTTAAATGTCATGATGCTACGAGAGTTGTGAGTAGAGTACTACTTGTATTGTTGTGGCGAGAAGAGAGCAAGAGGGAAATCAGGAAAGTTATAACAGCCCTTTGCGAAAACAAATTGCAACAAGATCCTTCAATTTTTTTTAAGATCATCCAACAACGAAATAAAGAAACGTCCCCCAGTAGTCTAGTCTAGTAGTAGTCTAGCTAGTCTAGTAGTCTAGCTAGTAGCTACTAGAGTATTGCGTACTACTAGTAGAGCAGACTACGCGTACGAAGATCCAAGATCCAACTTTTTTTTTGCTTCCTCGCACTCGGTTCTCTTTTCTTCTTCCGTCATTTCAGAATACAACTGTGCGTCTACTTCCCTCCAGTTTTTATTATCATACTCTACTACTACAATAGGTAGTACTAGCTAGCTACAGTAGCTATGTAGTAGAGGTTCAGGTTGTGCTAAAATAAGAATCTGCTGCTCGAGAACCGCATACTGGATGCCGTTCAAGCAGAGGCTTCTATTGAGAGAGTTCGCTTTTTTCAAGGAATAGCTGTACCAATGGCAGTGTTCTTGTTTTTCTTCTGGAAGCTGCTACAAGTAAAAAACGTTGATCAGGTCTAACCAGGTACCAGTATCTGACTGAGAAACAAAGAGCACGGAGGAGAAGAGGCCTCTTCCTAATTGATGTCTTCGCCGACTGTCCTACAGTAGCTTTTCTCTTTCCAAATCCCATCATGCTGGGTCTAAAGCCTGGTTTGTATACAACGAGCGGTACGTTGGAAACCAGGATGGTTTCGTCTCCTCCTTTCTTCCTTGACTACTAGAACTACAACCACCGCTGATTTCACTCGTCGTCAGATGTGTGTATCCGTGACCTGAGTGTGTAGTACGAGGAATTCGCACGCCTTTTGCCAAGGTTTTCTTTTTCCGACCTGGATGTTATCAGCATTGGTGATTATTTCGTGAGCATCAAAGACTAGTTTTCCGCGCGTTAGGAAAGCAGTGAGCGTCGCCTGACACCGAAGGTGGCAGCACGGACAAGGAAAGACTGCAAGCATTACCTGCCTTGATGAAGTCGTTCAGCTTGAACGAACGACAGCTTCGAGATGCTGCTAGCTAACCATTGTTTCGGCAAGAGTAAGAGTGCGTCTTGAAGCATGCGCTCATAATCAGATAAAAAATAAAAATAAATGATTGGCCAATTAATTACTACTAGTGGGCCCAGTACCTCTGAAATTAGGCAGGGCGACAAAATCGACGACTCTACGCTGATTAATAACCTATCTGGATAATGGCACAGCAGTAACAAAACTACCGCAGCAGCAGCAAATAATTACTCGTAGGTACAGCTCTCTTTCGTTAGCTGCGTCACTTGGCTATTAATCACAGAATAATCCACTATGGTACGTTTTTCCTTTAGCACCAGTCAAGAACTAATTATTGCGAATGGAACTCGAATGTCATACTCGTAATTGTCTGTCTGCGGCCTCGGAAGAAGCAACTCTTTTCTTTGTTCCTCGCCATCCTCTCCTTGCTCACATTTTTAGTGTTCGTTTGCTATAATCAGCCCAGCGGTAAAGGAAGCAAACTACTCAGATACGTGGAACATCGGTTGCGCGTGACACTTCATGACGGTCGTTCCATTATTGGCACTTTTCTGGCCTTTGACAAGCACTTGAATTTGGTCCTGAGCGAAGCCGAGGAATTCCGTACACTGAAAAGCAAAGGTAGCGCAGCTCTGTTGGAAGAACGAACGGAAAAGCGCAGTCTTGGACTGGTACTTATCCGGGGCGAGAATGTGGTGAGCTTGGCCGTGGAAGGCCCACCGCCTCCCAGTACGACTGGTAAAGTAACACCCGGAGGTCCTGGTCGGGCCCTGGGTGCAGGACGCGGTACCATGGGAGCTCCGCCACCCGGGGGTCCATTGGGAGGAGCACCTCCACCTGGACTGGGTGCAGCACCTATGCACGGAATAGGAGGAGGTCTGCCTCCTCCACCTCCTCCAGGTATGGGTATGGGACGAGGAGCTCCTCCCCCCTTTTAAGACGAAAAACCGAGCGTTGGAAGATTGCTCTGTGTATTTTCCGCGCGCGACGACACATCATACAATCTACTGCTTTTGGATTCATTTGATTTGATTGATCGGCTGCTGTGCTCCGATGAACAGTGTACGCTCCTCTTGAATGCGTGGCATGGCAGTGCAGCAGTGTTCCACTATCATGACTGCAATCTGCAGTGAAAGAACATCGACCGCCATTTTACTGACATGGCGTGTGTCTTGCCGTGTTTTTTTTTTGTGTGTGTGTGGATGCGTAAGTATTTCATAGCAATTTTATTACAGAAGACCAGTATCCACCCATCATTAGCAACGACATTTTGTCGTTTGTAAGTATAGTGTAAGTACCGCAACACGCGCTCTCAGATGAAAAACGGGGTCTCATTCTTTGGACTTTCAATGATAGTAGAGTTCGACCACTTGTTACTGTAGCTAATGGAACGAGCGACAACATAAAAACATACATTCGCTAGGTAGAAAAATAGGTTGCTGCAGCAGCAGATTATATAAAAATTCAAAAATTAGATTCCATACAAAAGCTATATAATAATGGAATGATGTCCATTTATCGTCGTCGCTTTCATCATCAATATTCCTCAATATATGTTTCAGGAATGCCTCAATCTCCTTCGGTCTCCTTCGGATGCCTTGGTTTTTGGTTCCTTTGGATCTTTGCCCTATCATCATAGATCTGTGTTCCACGACTTTTTTGCTTTTGACAATCCAAGGTTGCTGTGTAGCGAATAGTACCCTGGTGTGTACGTTCGTGCGATTATCATCAGCCCATCATTGTGCCACCATTCTTCTTAGCAACATTGGAAGCCAATGTGCGTCTCTTTAAAATGTGGCAAACGAACGAACGAGGAGATTTTGTTGGGACATAGGGATTGATGATGATGATGATGGTGTGTGTCAACCAAAGACCAACCTCAACCAACTTTATAACCAGAGCTACAACATATGCTTTAGAGGAAACACAAGTTAGATTTGTCCCCCAGAACTATTTAGTTTGTGCTCTATACCATTACAATTTTAACTTAACTTGAGTCAAAGATAAAGAAGAAGCCCTTGACAGGAATACGAATCCCAGAAAATCTCGAGAGTCCCTATCTATTATAAGAGATATCCTAGTTAGTAGCTCGTCTCGACCGTCCCATCGCATATCACACTACATTACATTACAGTACATTCCATTCCATTCGCTGACTGCAGCATTTTCACATAAACAATAGTTACACACTACAATCATCCGTTTTGGGAACCCAAAACACACACACACACACATAAAAAACATGGAACTGGACAACGACGACACTGACAATACCGCACCTCCTCTGAACGGCCGTGTCGTTCGGTTGCACTTCAAGTGTCGTGCCGAGCTTCCCATTGGTAGTTATCTGAGAGTGACAGGATGCACGCTGTGGGCACCGGGTTCGTCTGCACAGGATCCCACGGATGCTCACCAGATTGCCCAAGAAGAAGCCAGCAAGGCTTTTCCTGTGGCTGAAAATGCCGAAGAGGCTGCCGTCGAAAGCATCGATCAAATTGACGAAGAATTGGCCGGCATGCCCTCGACGTCTAGCATGTACACCTCCAGCGTTGAACTGGTCACGACGCCGGACGAATATCCCATTTGGCGCACTCGCAGACCCGTTGTGGTAGTGTTGCACAAGCACCCCAAACAGATTCAGCATCACTACTATAGGTACATGGTAGTCACACCCGGAGCTACGACTGAAACAGGGGCCTTGACCATGGCAGAATTGGCAGCGGAGCAAGAAGACGACGACGAAGACAATGAGGAGTTTGTGGACGGTGGAGGTGTCTCGACCTCGGAAGAGAATACTAGTTCTGGTACTACCCGTGTTATGATGTGGGAAGATCCCTTTCAGAAACTAAAACGATCGGAGCTCAGTGGAGTATCGCTTAGTACCAACAAGTCGTTTGTGACGGATAAGGCAGTCTTCACAAAGAATTCTCTCATTAATTTGCCCTACCGCACGGTCGATATTGATGTCTCTACCGGTACACCCATTTTGGAAGAAGATGCGGGAGATGTCCGCGTAGATACTTGGAACAATCGGGATGATATTTCGTTTCGCCCCTTTTTGATTCGCGATGCTATGAACGCCGAGAACCGCAACAAAAAGACTATGCATCGACGCGTAGCCAGTGGACAGTCCAGCATTGTGGACGTCAATATGGACGATGCTGCGGCATCAGCAATGGACGGGGGTGGAGCCTCTGGTGGAACGACGCCAGTCCCGTCGAGTTCTTCGCGTATCTTCTTTGTCTGTTTCCATTTACCCGTGGTGGTTGTCCAAAACCCGGCAACCAAAGAGTGGAGGGCCTCCTGGAGCGAGTCCTTAATGGCCCCGTCGGAAGGTTCCCGAGTTTTGGCGGTATACACTGGACATTGGGTCGGTACCGTGACTGCTCATCCCCCCATTGAGACGGAAGAGGACAAGCAACAGATCCGGGCCATTCTCGCGGAGATGAATTGTACTCCTATTTTCTTGGAACCTGCGGTCCGCCAGGCCCATTATTACGGATTTTGCAAACAGGTCTTGTGGCCCGCCTTTCACAATATTGATTTGCTGGATTTGAGTTCTAGTGGGCTGGTCGGGTTGTCGACGCATCAAGCGAGTGATTGGGATCAGTCGCGCTTGGGCGAATGGTGGCAAGCCTTTCAAGAGGTCAACTCCAAATTTGCCAACGTCGTCGCTAGTATGTGTCGTCCATCTGATATTGTGTGGATTCACGACTATCACCTTTCGACATTTCCCATGATGATGCAAAAATTGGAAGTGGCCAAATATAATCGGGCCGTAACCCGCAAGATTTTTTTCTTGCATATTCCCTTTCCGACCTCACAAATTTTCCGCGAATTAGAATGCGGCGAAGAAATCCTGGGGGGTATCTTGCACGCCGACGTTGTTGGATTTCATGCTTTTGACCATGCTCGGCATTTTTTGAATGCCGCCAAGCGAATTCTTGGTCTCAGTTACGAGTCCTTAGTCGGTGGTCTCATTGGTGTGAGCTTCAATACCAAGACAGTGCTGGTGACCATGAGTAATGTCTCAATCGAGCCTAAGCAAGTTGACGCGGGTTTATCCTTGCCTTCCGTGCATGCTGGAATGACAGATCTCAAACAAAAGCACAATGGGCGCCAGATTATTTGCGGTGTTGATATTGCGCAGCAAATGTCTGGGGTTGCTTTGAAGTTGTTGGCCTTTGAGCACTTGTTGCAAGATTATCCAAATTGGCAATCGCGGGTCGTCATGCTTCAACGGGTCTTAATCCCTGGGTCTCGCAAAGCCGACGAAACATTTACGTTGCGTGAGATTCGTGCAATTGTGAAAAGAATTCAAGACAAGTTTGGTCACGCAGTCATAGACTACCTGGAGCTCGCTGGCTCCACTAGCAGTTATCCTATGGATCAACGGTTGGCTCTTTGGAAAGCCAGTGACATATACATCAATACGGCTATTCGCGAAGGATTGAATCATTGGCCAATGGAATACATCTTCGCTCACAAGGAGCCAGAAACGCCTGGTGTTGTTATTGCCTCTGAATTCTCAGCCGTCTGCTCGATCCTCAATGGAGCCCTACGAGTCAATCCCTATGATATCCAAATGACGATCACCACTATTGACAAGGCGTTGAGTATGAATATGGAAGAACGAGCGGGACGACGTTATCGTGACATCGACTTTGTCTCAAAAAGTCCTTCGGACAGGTGGGTTAGCAATGTTTTGCGGGATTTGAGGGATGCCATTTCTCGCTCCACCAACGTTAGCGATGGTAATTCATCGTCGGCAACGCCCATGGGTGGCACAACTCCAATGCGTCGCCTACAGAAATCTGATTTAGCAGATACTACAGCTGGCTTCTTGGCTCGAGAGAGTATTGTCGCGTTTCCTCACCTCAACATTCAATCTTTGAAACAGGCGTATGACGCAACGACCCAGCGAGTTATTGTGCTCGATTTTAATGGCACCATTGTCGCCAAGGAGCCACCAGGCAAGTACTTGAAGCGAGAAATTCTGGGAACAAGCGGAAACAAACCTCCACCATTGGTCTTAGAGGCGCTGACTCTTCTCTGTCAGGAGCCTAAGAATTCTGTCTATGTTGTGTCGGGAGATTCCAGAGAAAATGTCTTGACTGCCGTGGGAAATATTCCCGGGCTTGGTCTCGCCGTGAGTAATGGTGCTCAATATTCACCTCCAACTCGAACAGGAGAGAAACGTCAGTGGAAGACTTTTGATCTTGGCGTTGATTGGGATGCTGTAAAGAGGGTTGCCCTGCCGGTACTTTCCAAATACACGGCCCGCTCCAATGGTTCTTTTGTCAAATTGACATCTTTTAGTATCGGATGGTCCTACTATTCTTGTGATCCAGAGTGGGGGTCCTTGCAAGCTTCTCATTTGGTATTGGAGCTTGAAAGTGAGCTGCGTGCATTCGATGTTCGCTTCGTGACTTTGAAGGGTATTGTGGAAGTTGTTCCCCGCAAGCTTAATAAGGGTCTCATTGTGAAAAAGATTCTTCGTGATATTGCAGTGCAGAAAACAGACGGCACGGATTTCATTTTGTGCATGGGAGATGATATTTCAGACGAAAAAATGTTTACTTCAGTCTTCTCCTATATTGCTGAGCTGGGGGACGAAAAGAATGCCAGGCCTAGTCCTCCTGTATTGAACGAAGATGGGACGGTGGATACCTCTATGGAACTTTCCACGGAATCCGTTGTCCGAAATCCGCTGTACGCGTATGCCGTGGCCGTTGGCAGAAAAGCAAGTCATGCTTCGAGCTTTTTCAATGACGCACACGAAGTCGCGAATGCTTTGGTACTGCTGGCCAAGGGCGAGATTCCTCACGGTGGCGTACCCGTGTACGGAAGTGCTCAAGTTGATTTGTTTGCATAATCAGTATGGATTGAGAAAGAGGGGCACCTTGAGACGATTCAAGCTTAAGGTTGTGTGACGATATCATGCTGCAGTACTTGTGCATTTGTAGATAAGATAATGCATTGTCCATCTAATCAAATATTTCAGGATTTTCCGAGATTGCGTCCATCAATACATCATCGCTGAGTTCATCTTCGGCTACCGTTGATTTTATAGCCTTATTTTCCGTTTTGTCTGTATTTATACTACTCTCGACCTTCCCACTATCAGAATCAACTTTCAGTGCCATCATGGCCTTTTCAAGTTCCGCGTCATCGGGGCTATTGAATCCAATGTCCCTTCCATTCTTTTCTGAAAGCACTTCGCCAGCAGTTGCTTTATCACTCTGTGCCAGCAACTCGTCATCGTCCATCTGGCCGATGGCTGCTTCGAACAAGGCGTCGCCTAATTTTTCGGCCACATCCAGTGGAAGATCGACTGGAGTTCCTCGAAAATTCGAACGACGACAGTCTGGATCGTAGCAGGACTGTACACACTGCTTGGTTTGAAAGGAGACGTTCCACAAAATGTTGTTGCTCTTGTGAAATCGTCCCACGCATTCACACCAACGATTGCGACACATGGAGTAGGCAATACCAACAGGAACACCTTTGTTTTTGCTGTCGTCGGGTCCGTAGTCAAGAGACCATGACCGAATGGATCCCTGTACTCCACCTCGATTGGCTAATTCCTTCGAAACAAAATCATCAATATAAGGAAACGGCGACGCACCAAAGGAATGTCCACTACTCGAGAATGTATACGTCTTGGGCAGCGGCGTTTGAGTGACCCCAGTCTTTGACGAGGAAAAATACTCAGAGGTGGTTTTAGTTCCGCCACCATTCCCCGATTCGTCCACAATTTCGGGTAAAATTAAATAATCAATCTTCGGGCCATTCAAAGGCACAACTAGCGTCTGGCAAAGTGCCTCAGCATGCGCTGACCAATCTGTCAACGCCTTCAATTTTTCCACAGAATTGTAACCTTCGCTGTCATCCTCATTGTCACCACCGTTGCTGTTGTCAGAATGTGTTTGCGTTTGCGTTTGCGTTTGCGATTGTGTCATGGCAGGCAAGTAAAATCTATCATTGCTAAATCCGTGAGGAAAAGGAAATTTATTTGCATCGGCAATATGAAGAGCGCAATCGGGAGATTTGCCATATTTGCTAGACCCTAACAATCGAAAGAGTCGATTGCGAGTGTAGACACCCAAATCAACAAAGCACGTCTTTTCTGACACGGGAATATCCTCTGGGTTACCGTTGGCATCTTTTACACTACCCTTGGGATTGATAAACAAGAATTTTTGCAAGTGGGGGCGCGTTGCTCCAAGTTGTCCCGTGGCGAATTGATCTGCCAGTCGTTGAACGAATCGCTTGACAAATTTTCCAGCCTGGGCACTGTCGGCAAAAAGAGCTTTGGAGGGTAGATGGATGATCCAATGCCTGGAAAACTTTTGGGGTGTCGAAGAATCCAAATCGACAACGCACGTACGATCGAACCCCTCTGTGTGTTGTACAGCAAAATGCGACCGAAATTCTGCCTTGAGCTCATGATAGAACTCGTCCAATAATTCCTCGATGGGTACGTTGGGATTGTCTGCCGTAGCGAATTCCAAATCAAAGTACAACCGACACGGTGTCTTTTCCATAATCATTTCATAACAGTACCGAGACGTTCGATCTGTTTTGCGCCAGATAAAATCCATCACCCTACCGGCATGTCCTACCAAGTACTTGCGCTTGCCGTGCTGTCGTTCAATAGAGAAGACGCGGGGTTCCATACTCCACAAACCCTTGTCAAACTTTTCGGCGGGATCATAAGACAATGTAGGAACATTGTGAGCCGGAATACGCTGCTCTTCCAAAAACACTTGCTGGTACTTGTATTTTTGTTGACTCTTGCCGGGGGAGGTTTCTTTTTGTTTCATGGTACGTTTCTTGTCGGTCGAATTGCAACTGGAACTGGAGTCACCGTATTGATGATCGGGCAGGATTGACCCTCCTCCAGCTTTCAAGGCAGCAGTAGAAGTAATACCGTGCCGATCCGCAGTATCTTGATTCAAATAGACCCGTAAGAGCGCATCGTAATCCTGGAAAGCCAAATCTTGGAGGGGCCACGTTTTAAGGGACGTCACTTCTTTGTAGGCGGATCGTCGGATTTGCTGTTCCTTGATGAGTTGGTCCTTACTGGCTCGCAACACATTCTTACGTGACTGTTCGTGTACCTTCTGGACAAAGGAATCACCTGGTCGAGATCGTCGAGGTTGGTTGCTGTTGTTGTCGGTACCGGCTGTTCTGCCCGGTATCGAGTGAAAGGACTTGGGCGAAATTCCCTTGGATTTTGGTTTGGGTGGTGTTTTGTTGTTGTCACTGGATTCTCGCCAATCTAGAATAACAGCAGGAGATGGTGTCTTGTTTTCCTTCTCACGACGACGTTCTCTCTTGTCTTTGCTGGAACTTTTGGGTGATTTAGTTGGAGAATTCGATGATGTTTTGACAGAGGTGTCGTTGTCATTGGATTCTTTTGTCATTCTGACACTGTGTGTCGGTCCAAGTGATTCTAAAGCCAGTTATTTGGCCTGCTCTAATAACAGGCTTAAGATGCTACAAAGAACGTAGGAAAGTATTATAATCTGGAGTCCTCGTTTGGTTGGCGGGTTGTAAAATAATAATGAGAAAATACGACGGCTTGCACAAACTATGGAATAAATGAGGTGGTGCTTTCCTCTATCTGTGATACAGCAACAATTTTTTTAGGTTTTCTCGTCAACGATCAAAATCTAGCAAGGGGCCAGTGTGCAACAAAGGAAAAAATCTTGCGGGTAATAAATAAGACTGGCGCAATAGAAACCGGGTGTTTTTTTCTGTCATGCGACCGGAGGTGCGAAAAAATATTTAAAGATATGGACCGTTGAAGTTTACTTTGTGGCTCAGTCCCACGTGTTAAATCTA
>Ga0100402_1003056_pt1 | contig 18448 bp, 28 predicted proteins | sample CryGeyme20150102_FD_80419 | JGI IMG/M metagenome (GOLD analysis project Ga0100402, IMG submission 80419) | Groundwater microbial communities from Crystal Geyser aquifers in Utah, USA - Crystal Geyser metaG 2015-0102 | ecosystem: Environmental > Aquatic > Deep subsurface > Groundwater | place...
GGATGAGCACAACTCAGTTGATTGCGGTATCATAATCAAATTAGTTTGAGGATAACCAACCTCGTATCCTATACACTTCACATGATCAAAGCTTGATTTTCTTTGAGCCCGCGCTCTTGTCTCCTTCAAGCAAGTCGTCTATCTTTGAGTTGACTCTCTTAAATGTCTCCCCGTCAATGCAGTCCAAAAGAAGTTGTGATCTTCCTCCCCCGATTTCCTTGAAACACTCCGGACAACTCTCCTGGATTATGAATACCACCTGGGCCAGCTCCTGCTGTGTCAGCTGCTTTAACCGCTGATGCAGCCTGTTTTTCTCAGAAAGAGGAATCTCCTCTGACTCTCCCTGGTCCCCAGGGTGCTCGTTCAGAGATGCTGGCTCTTCAAAGTGCTCTTTGGAAGAAGGAAATGCCGGATAGGAGACTGATGACTGCTTGGGAGGAAGTCTAACTGTTTTGGGAGGTGGAGGGGCTACAGGTTTTTCCTGGTGATGATGGCCACTAGAGTTGATGGGTTCTTGATAAGAAAGGGTGTACTGGGGACAACAACTTGAATGTTGGGAAGGTAGTTGCGGATCATCTTTTTGAAGTGTCTTTACATCTTGTCAGCCAGGATGTAGAAGGGTCCCTCAGGGTTGTAAGCTTTGCAGTTGTCCCAGACGAGCTGGATGTGGTCAAGGGTCTCCTATATGGTACGATACTCTCTGGCCTTGAGTTTATCCTGCACCTTCAAAAGGTTCATGGGATGCTTGACGATGAGAGGGTAGTCGTTGAGCTCTAGCTCTAGGTGAAAGATAGAATACACTCCCAGTCGACTGGGTGGATGAACTCCGTGGCTTCGGGAAGATCCATTAGGTATGTAATTATCTGGTTCAGTTTTTTTTCTTCTTCTCGTCCGATGTAGGTTATGGTGTTAAGCCTGAGGGTTGACAGCATTGCCTCCAAATTGATTATAAGACCATCATTAAAAATCAAGCATCTTTATTGGCGTTATTAATAAAGTCCATGCATCCGTCCGTCTCCTAATTCACTCTCCATCAATCTCGACAGCCCTCCTTCAGTACTTCCCCCTAACTCAGAGAAATCTCTTCTCCACACTCCCAAGCCTGCAGATCGGCAGTAGCTGCTGATGAAGGAGATTATCGTGGAGGTCAGAGACTCTTTTGACAGAGCAAAGCATTCCTCCCACCTCAGCAGCATCAGATGGCAAATCGATAGCTGTCTTCATGCAATTTAAGACACTCGCAAACTCTAGAATAATACAGAGCTGTCTCCATAAAATGCTGATCCATCTAAAATTATTCACTAAAGGACTCCTTAGAGCATACACAGGGTAGACAATCGACTCATCCTCGAATACCTCCAAACGGTCGCCGGGTAGTACAGTCTCCATAATAACGTCAAAAGATAATCAGTCAGAAATACTACATTTTTCAAGGGATAAACTCCTAAAACGCCCAACTATAGCCATCAACGACCGGCATCGCTTGGGGGAACTTCTTGTGGGAAAAAGCAGTACCTGCAGCTCACTCAGGCTTCAAAGCAAGGAAGAAGAAGCAATTCAGTCTTCAAGAGCAAGCCCGCAAAAATTCCAAACTATTTAACAGAGGCTGCAAGAGGTGGGGGAAAAATAGGCTACTGCCTTGGCTGTGATAGTGCAGTCGAGATGAGCGAGGTAGACAGCCACGAACAACACTTCTGTTCTCGTCTTCAGGAGCTATACCGGATGGAGTTCTAAGAACTATTAAAGATAGTATAAGAAAGAATTCAAATAGTTGAGGAGCAACTGGGTTTGGTTGTGGACAAGCTGCGATAGAAGAAGGAAGGGCAGTATCTCTACACCCAGCTTGTCGGACACTCCATCTAGCAAATTGAGGGGCTTCTTCAGAAAGGATCTAAAAGAGAGCCAGGTTCATTTATTCCTTTGAGGGAAAGTCTGGACAATGCTTACAACCGAGCCCTTTAGTTGACTCACAGACTTCACTGGTTCACTGTGGTGAGGCTCAGGCTGAATCGGGTGATATAAGGCAGGGGGAGAGACACCAGGGGGCTCCTGATGCCTACGACTCCTATCGGTAGGCTCTTGCTAGGAGACTTACCTCGAATATGAATATGTCGATGATATGTTTGATAGGTCGTGTCTTCCTTATTTCATCGGGGGGGCCTATTTTTATAAGTTTCTAAGAATAGAGTATTAGAGTATATAAGAATGATGAGAGCAGAGGAGAACCTCAACGAAATAATGAATGGCCTCTCACAGTCTAAGGGCCCTTCCCTCAGCTTCATTAAGCAACTGAAGTTCAAAAACACTCTCTACTCTTCTGGAGACAGCATCAGGCTCATAAATGAGCAGGCGCAGCAGCACTGCTTTGGGAGGATCATCCACATTGCCAAAACCCCCACCATTCAGTTTCCTGTCATGCTTATTGCTTGGTATTTCCACAGTCAGGATCCCCTCTTGAAGGAACAGGCCTTCAGTCACCTTTCTCCAAAAGAGTTGGTCCTTTCAGAGCTGGTCGACTGGCAGTATGTGGAGTCAGTTATCGAGAAGATAAGGGTTGTCGGAGAGCATGAGTACGCGCAGATGTCGCAGTGCAACAGGAAGGAGAAGGGTCTATACTTTTGTCGAAGTATTTTGAAAACTGTTCCCTGGGTCGAGGTGAATCCAATGCCGTCAAGGATCTGCCAGTGTTCTTGCTTCTACAACCCCGACGATCTTTTGGAAAGGTGTCTTTTTTGCGGAGCTCTTTTTCACCTCAGGTGTTCTGGCTGTTCTGACATTTGCAGTGCCTGTCATCCCCTTAAGTGACTTGGTGATATATGTATGCATTAGCTGTTTATGAGTATTCAAAAGTAGCTATTTGAGACTAATTGTAGGCTCATCAGCATTCTCGCATCAATACTGATGAAAGAGTCTTGTATAAATATTGATGAAAGGAGAGAAGAAGATTTGTATATTTGGAAGCGCGAATGCTGACTACTTTCTCTACGTCAAGAACATTCCAGCCAGAGGGTAAACTCTTCAGGCCCACCGCTACCTCACTGCCAACGGAGGAAAGGGGGCCAACCAGGCAGTTGCTGTCGCAAAACTTAAGGGAACCAGCCATTTCATCGGACAGGTGGGAAACGACGATGCCATGCGTCGTCTCTAGTCGTAGATGAAGGCAAGTAACGTGCAGCTGCACTGGAGAGTTCTCGAGAAAGAGCCGACAGGCATGGCATATATCTATGTCGACAAGGAGGGATAGAACTCGATAGTCATCTACGGGGGAGCCAACATGAGCTACGAAAATCAATAGCTCGAGCCTTCTTTTAAAGAGGTCATCGACAGCTGCGACTATCTTCTTCTGCAGAAGGAAATTCCTATGTCCCTCGTTGAGGCAGCTAGTGTCTACGGCCACCAGAAGGGGAAGACAGTTATTTTGGACTGTGGAGGACAGGATGAGCCCATATCTGAGACCATCCTCAGCAACATAACATACATATCTCCCAACTAAACAGAACTTCTCAGAATCGACCCCTCTATCGACCTGGGAAAAGACTTCCATCTTTAGGAGGCCGCCAAGTAAATTAGACTAAAACTTCTCCAGAAGCATCCTAAGCTCAAGGTTCTACTGAAGCTGGGAAGTAGAGGGTCAGCTGTCATCACCCTGGAGCATGCTGTTATGAGCCCAACAGTCAGCACTCTCAATCCTAAGGCATTGGATGCATACAAGATCGTGGATACAGTGGGGGCGGGGGACTGCTTCACTGGTGCCTTTGCTGTGAGACACTCAGAGCTATAATGGTCAGATAATAGCAAAGAGGCAACAAACTATCAGCTGGCGATGACATTTGGAAATGCCTCTGCCTTCTTGTGCATTACGAAGTACGGAGCGATGCCCTCGATGCCCCACCGATAGGAGGTTGACCAGTTTCTGAAAACCTACCTTCCATCCTGATTAAGGACCTCAAATATTGGATGAGTAGTTTATTGTATCTATAATATGCAATCAAAGTTTGGCCTTGTTTTTGACTCGCATGATATACTCTGCCAGGTGGGCAGGCAGGTTAGGATGACACCATCTCTCCACCAAGTTTTTGCACTCCTTGATGTTCACCCTGAGGAGGTTCTCTCTCTCAGTATCCCTGAACAGCTGCCTGGCTGACAAGTAGCTTTCCCACTCCAGCCCCTCAAGATCAGCCATATGCTTTTCCAATGCCTACTAAGCTGCTGTTCTGGAAGAGTATCTCTGCAAAAATTGATGCTTTTCGAGGAAAGCGCAATCAACCTTGCTCCCTTTGATTATAAGATCCTCACCCAGCTTGCTCCCAAATATTCGAGGGAATGTGTAGGAAGCGCACATTTCAGGGCCTTGGGCTAGCTGTACGAGGGGAGCGTTGAACTGTGCTCCCTCAACTGCGAATACTCTATCATAAAGAGCCAACTGAGTGAACGCAAACCCGATGACTTTTCCCTCCACAAGTCCAAAAATAGGTTTCCGAGAGTTGATGATGGTGGCAGTAAACTATTCGAGGCCTGCTGCTGACATGACGGCCAGTTCCTCTGTGGATGCCTGCTCGAGAAGATTAGGATTTGTGAAGTTGGATAGGTCGTTTCCGGAAGAGAAGTTTCCTCCCTTTCCACTGACAACTATAAACTTGATGGTTGGTTCTTCGTTGGCATACCTGACAAGGTTCATGAATGTGTCGTACATGTCGCTGCTGAAGGCGTTGAAGCGGGCAGGCCTGTTGAAGGTGATGTAAAAGCGGGACCCCTTGACTTAAGAGAGGATGTTTGTTTTTCTCTGGGGGGACTGAAGAACATGTTCAACCCTCTGCTTGACAGTCCGATGCTCAGCCATCCACTAATATAAAAAATATATCCATGTGACCACCAGAGACCCACAAATTTGATAGAAAAGAACCGACTTTACAACAATGGGCACTGGAAAAACTGCATAATTTGGTTAAGCTGTAAATTGCTGCGAGCCTGGTATGTGGTTGGCTGCAGGAAGAATTATAGTTTTAAGTTAATAGAAATAGGAGATTCTATGACGAATACAGCTCTTCACGTCGTAGAGGTGGAGTATTGCCGGTCCTGCTAGACCCACAGCTGGTGCACTCACCATGACGAAGCCAAGTACCACGATACCTTCCTCAAACGTACAACTACCACCACTCAGTCTCCGAACTCATCGCTTAGCGACACCCCTAGATCGAGGTCATCGGAAATATGGTCCCATCCCACCTCATTCCATTCAAAATAGCATAAAATAAGTACATCGACTCGCAGACCAACAAGTATGTGCTCTACCCCCAGATCGGCTCTTTCTAAGTCACCCTAGATGGTTCCCTGATCTTCTCTAAAAAAGAGCAAAACGGCTGGCCTCACCTCTCCTCCATTCTCAACAAAATCAGCCTCACTCTCAATCCCGACTTCGTCTGCCCTCCCAGTGATTCACCAGCATGCTCTCCCTTGAAAAGATAGTCCAACTCTCCTCGAAAGCATCAACAAGCTGTCACTCCATCCAAAGGGAAGCTCAGTGAAATGTATCAACACAACGGCTAGAAAAAAACGGGCCTGAAGGATTCCGCCAAAGGATTTACCCTCACCGACCATTTCAAGCTATACAGACCGAAGAACAAGAAAGAGGAAAAAGACTGGCAGACAGAAAAGCAGGAATCATAGACCTCCTCTAAGCGGCTATCAGAGTTTGGAAGGACAGAAAGTCGCTAGAAGAGCTAGGTTGGATAGTCGGCTCACCAGATTGTTCTGCGAGATCTATCAGGGGAGACCAAACTGCGGTAGATGCTTCGGAGTAGAGGAGTGCTGGTGAAGGACCAAGGGCGAAGGTAGATGATTATTAAGCTGGACAGCATTGAGGAGGAAAATGCATACGACGACAACGGAGCCACACAACGGACAGCAGATAAACATAAAAAGACATCCAAAATTCAAGAGCTCGAAGATGCATTCAGCTCCCTTGAGGACAAGTTCATCAACTTCCAGACAAAAGTTAAAGACATCCACACTCGGAAACAATAGTTCGAACTAAAGGGGAGTCCAGATGAGTCAGGCAAGAGAAAGGGAGAGCTGAGAAGAGAGGAATATATCAAGCAGGAGAAGGGTCTTCCTGCTTTTGAAAGGCCCTATATTGACAAACCCAGCAAGCTCGAACAGTACCTGTGTGCTTCCGAACAAGAGAAGAATGAAAAGCTTCACAGGATATATGGCGAGTGGAAGCTGCTGAAGCAAACTGCCAAGAAGAACAAAAGGATGCTAAAGCAGAAAAAGCCCCAGCTTCGGCAGGATGATGATTCTGAGGAGGAAACCAGCCTCAGCAACTCCCAATCATCGGCAAACATCTTAGCATTCAAGCCGAAAAAGGGAAGCAACCCGATGCAGCAGCATATCAAGTCTGTTCTCCAAAAAGGTCATAAAATGTCAGCAATGGAGCACTATCAGTCGGCAGGTACTTCTTCACAGGAGCAGCAAAGGTTCAGGACCCAGGATCATTTTTACCAGGGTCATTCGAGGAAGCAGGTTGTGGGCAGAGGAGATATTCAGGAGGAGAGCTTACCTGTGGCCCGCCTGTTCAAGAATACTTCAAACACTATGAGCTTGTAGAACATGAGGACAGCTCTGAGAGAGGGCAACCCTAAGATATTGAAGCAGCAGGGATAAGTGAGCAAATTTAGTCATAACGCCCGTTAAAGCATCGGTAAGATCCAGGCCAGAATGAACAAACTCCAACAACAGCTTCACCAGCACAAATAAAATCAAGGACCTTCATAGGAGACCTACCCTCAACGTCAAGAATTTGCTAAGCTTCAAGCCCAACACAGCCAAGGCAGAAGCATCAGTAAGTCCAGTGGTTCCTCTTCATCCAGTTACCAGCACTTCCTCCAATAGAAACAGAGAGTCAGTAAGGTGAGCAACCCACAACAAAAAACTCGCAAAGGCAGTCAGGGAGGAAGGGTTAGGGGAATGGGTCAAGAGGGGGAGAGGAGCAATTACAACACCCGAGTCTCTGATGCCCATAAGGGCACATCTAAGAAGATCAACCACTCCAGGTTCACCAATAACTCGCAGACAACCCACAAGCATCAAGCTAGCTATATCGGAAGGCCTTAGTCCTTTGCCATTGAGGAATAGAGCGAGCAGAAGGACAGCAACATCAATACAAAAAGGTCCCAAAAATTCAAGGAACAAAATCCCTCCCACATTTCCAGCAGAACCACCCAAAACTACAACAAAAAAACACACCTACCTCACAAAAATAAGGGAGAGCATATTCGGCCATAAAAAAGCCGAGAAGAGGAACAACAAGACCATCCCGAGTTCCACCAGGAAGAGAGATAGCCACTTCACCATAGATCTAGTAGATTACAGAAGCATGAACTTCATGATCCTATGACATTTCTCAGAAAACAAAAAGATTGGAAGGAATCTGAGCTCAGAGAAGGTAACAAAAGTCAGAGGCACTCAAAAGTTATAGAGGAAGAAAAGGTAGTCAATTAATCTCGATATAACAAGAGCCAGTCTTCCTACAGCAACAACAAAACCCACGTCTCAAAATTTTCATCTAGGACCAAACAAGTTTCCAAATCTAATTCAAGGGTTTCTAAAAGGTAGGAAGTTGTCAGGAAAGTCTCAACGGTAGGGGTCCAGAACGAGAAGAGGGCCTATGGTCGAATAAAGAAAAATAAGAAAAAAGGGTCATAGCACAGCAGCTTTATGTAGGTAGGTGCCCATATAATTAAGACTGAGCACTTTAATTCTGAAGGGTCTGCTGATGATGACTCTAGGGTTCATACTAGAAGTAAGGCCAGTCATCAAAAAGGCAACAAGAAGATTCTCAAATACTACAGATCATAGGACTGCTGCTTTGATGGCCAATCTTCCAAACTAGTTCAGAGAGAAGAGGATGGCTGTGAAGAGGATGATCCATCTGAAGGTCATAGAGTGGAGGGATGGGCTATGCAGTCGTAGGAGGAGGAAAGTTAATGTCAGTTTGAATCTGATAAAGCATAAGGAAGCAATTAAAATAAGGTAGGAGAAGGCAGTGAATCAGTCAGCAGGAGGAACTCACTTGAGAAGGAACTCGATCACATCACAAGGTAAGATGGAGTGTAAGCAACAAAGGGTGAGGTATTGCAATCAGTACCTCAGGAGCATCAGGGCAAGGTAGCATCACCTCTTTAGAAATCTACAGTAGGAGGCAAGACAGATGCTCTCGAGTAATAAAAAGTAAGAGGAGAAAGGAAGAACTCACAAAGTCGTAAGGGGCAGCAGATGAGCAAGAAGGAGTAAACTGGGAAGAAGAGAAAAAATGGGAAAAAGGACAAACAAAAGCAAAATATCTAGCAGGTCAACCAGGCTGAAATGGAGAAGACTGAAGATGGTGAGTAGATGGATTTGCAAGGACTTATATGCAAACACTATTCATAGTTTCTTCTTGTTAAGGTGGCTTACGAGCTGGCGAAGGGGACTGAACAAATTCGGAAGGAAGACCCTCCAGCTTAGGCTAACTCCTATGAGAATGAGTAAATAACTGTTCAGGTCAACTACTGCCAGAGCATTGACTCGATCGAAGTTTAACAAGAGCCTCCCACTACCTTCATAAATTTCCAACCATCCATCCCTCACAAAAAATATCACGAGGCAGCCAATAATGAACCAGCAGAGTAGGGCTCCTAAAATTCAGAGGAAGATGAATAGAGTGGCTCATAGCATGAATAAGAGCAAGAGCCAAGTTAGTAGAACGAAAATCATGAAAAAGGATAATGTGGCTCCTTGATTGCAGGAGGAGCAGTTATTGTTGAGGCCAACCAACAAGGAACACCAGCTACTTTCAAAAAAGTAGAATCATCGGAAGCCAGAGAGAAGTCTGAGGAGTTGGCTCATGAGCAATGCGACAATGTCTACAGCCAAGCCCAACCTTCCCATATGTTCAAGGAGGTGGGCATTCAAAAGGAGCTTACTCTGGAAGTGTCTGTTCAGACAGAAGCAGCTCCCGAAGGAAGGTTCATGGCCTCCAGAAGCAGCTCTCTCCACAGCAGATCCAACAGCCAGCATCAGTAGACCTTCAAAATGAACGAGACAAACAGAAGTCAATCAAACTTTTACAAGAAAAATGTAAACCAGCAGATCGAGAGAGCCAGCATCATCCCTAGGATATACAGTCAGGATATCCATGAATAGATCTAGAAGTTCACATCTGCCTCCTTGGGCGACCACTAAGCTGTTTATTCTGAGGAAGGAAGGGCCGTTCGAGCTTGTGAGGCCTATCCAGAGGGCCTTCTGATGAAAGACAGAACACTATAGCTGTAAATGGTTGCCACAAAGCATACCAACCTCCTCAAGACAGTTGAGATCCTCTGCGAAAAAAGTTAGTGGTTGATTTCCCGACTCTTTGAGGACAGAAACGGCGTTCTCAGGGAAAGGTTGTTCGGTGTGTGGCTATGCAAGGACCACAGATGGGAATGTGTTACTGTAGACGACAAACTGAAAACAGACTAGCAGGACCAATTACTTTACTCCAGACACTAAGGTATTTATTTATTGACTCAGGAAACCAAATGTGGTTCAACGTTTTAGAGAAATCACTTGCAGTGGCCTTAGGTGGCTTCGAGAATCTCGAGAAAGCAGACTCTTCTCTGCTGTTTGCCATGCTGACTGGCTGCAACTTTATCAGTTCGAGGATCAAAGAAGACCCCAGCAAATGTGGCAAGCTCTTGCACCTTCTGACCGACTGTCTGAGGAAAAATTACATAATTCACGCAACAAAAAATTGCGACAAGGGGAGGTTAGGAGGTCGAGAGAGTGTATACTACATAAAATCAATAAGAAAATCTGGAGAGTAAACGCTAATCGAGATGAGCCAGGATGGGTGTGAGAGTTTCTGGGTAAAGCTCACCAAGTTTGTCCAGGAATTCAGCAAAGTCGACATCCTCCAGCTGAGAGTCAATCACAACTTCACCCATCTTGATCTCGGAGTGCCCCATCCTGGACAAATGACTGTCGTGCAACTCGACTTCCAGTAAGAAGGGCAGGGATGCGTGACTCTTGGCTACCCCGGAGACTGCGGGGCTCTCAGGGTGTTCCTTTACCGCCAGGAAAAGAGCAAAGTCCTGAAGCTGGTTGGCCAGGCCAAGGAAAAAAATAAAAATAGCCTATTTTTCGAATGTAATTTCACTGAGGGAAAGTACTACGTCTTTGCTCAAGGGGACTAAAAACCTTTGCGTTTGGCTTTCATTGGCGAGGCTCAACCTACCATCACCATCACTGAGGAGATCCATTCTGAAGGCCTGAAGAATGAAATGGCAGAATATTTGCCTGTTGAGGATCGAGAAGAGGGGAGGCTCAGGAGGACTGAACAGGAGTGGGGGATCCGTTCGAGCAAGGCCCGTTTGAGGGACAACTTTTTCGAGTCGAGACTGCGAGACAACTTTGTGGAGTACGTGATAGGGCGCAACAAGAAGTGAAGCAGTCAATGATATGTCTTGGTTTTTTCTAGGATTAATTTAGACTATGATTTCGTGAGTAAAATCCTGTTGGCATCCCTTCTTAGGGCGTACTCACCTACTCCTCAAGCAGCATGATTGAACTACATATACAGTATTTTTGTACTCATCAACAGCTCCTGCTGCTTACCAGATACATAATCATATTTCCTGCTCGCTGATCATGTTGGCCTCAATCTCGGCAGAAGGGTGCTCCACCATCAGATGCCTCAACTTCTCCTTTATCTCCTGTGCCTGCTTCTTGTTGCCCGCTCCTTGGAAAATGCCCATCGCCCTCCTCAGATAGACTTTGCTGTCCCCGATCCCCAAACTGCTGTATACCGTTCCCAACAACTTCAAAGTCCTTGCCAGCTGCACTGTTTCTCCAAACACTTTTTCCTATAATTTTGCAATTTCAAGCAGTTCAGTGACCGCCTCCTTGTACCTTTCGCTTTTGAGCAAAGCAGTTGCTATCTTTCTCCTGGCCTTGATGACCTTTTTGTCCTCGGGAGTGTAAAGCTACTCGTATAGGGTCTTCACTTTCTGGATGCAGGTGAGGGCAGACTCTGGATTCCCCAGTCTTTCGTAGAAGGAGGAAAGAGAGGCATAGAGCTCTGCCACCTACTCAGGCTTCGGGTAGTTCTAATTTACTAGCAAGTCTATTTAGGCCATGCGTACTTATGCCCTCCTCTTGGTATTCGATCGCCTTCTGGAGCTTGTCCTTGGAGTCTATCTCTGCCAGAATGTTCGCTTTGTCGATGAGGGCAAAAGCGTGCTCAACCTTCGCCATGGGAGGAGATTGGGTGTGGTTGATGACCTCATCGATTGCTTCTAAAGCTGCACCAAAGTTCTTCTGTTTGCATAAGCACTGTGCCTTCAGCACCTGAGTCTTCAGATTTTTGACGGGGTGAGACCCTTGCCTTTCGAGAGTAAGATTGTATTAGCTTTCTATCTGCTGTGCCTTAGCGAGAGAGTCAAGGGCATCGTCGTGGTTGAGCTGGCGGATGAAGGCCTAGGCAAGAGTGATATGCATGTTGATCTGGAGCAAATCGGTTTAGGGGAGCTCTTATGCTAGTTTCTAGTTTTTGTGAAGGGCCAGGGTGATGTGCTCAATGGCCTGCTCTAAGCAGTCGTAGGCGAGGTAGGCCTCTCCCAGGTGATAGTGAGCAACTACCAGTCGGAAGTCTGACTTGCCGTAATTGAGGACCAGTAATTTGTTGAGGGCCAGTTCCTGGATCTTGATGTTGACCAGGTCCTACCCCTGTTTATCTGCTGCTGCTCTGCTGAGGCTGTTGAGTTTGTCGATGATATCCTTTGTGATGAGGTCTGCATGATAGGTTGGGTACCCTGGTATGAGGTAGATTTTTCAGAGTTGATGGCTGTTTGCAGGATATCGTACTATAGTTGTTGCCGGTCTGTGAGCTCTCGGTTGAGGGCAGACTCCTAGCTGGCTGCATATCGTGATAGGAACATGAGTGGGAAGAGGAGGACTTGCTGTGGTCTTGCTCTTAGTCTTCCTATTAGTCTTCGCTGTCTCTGCGGTGAGGGTTGACCTGGAAGCGTTCATCTTCATCGGAGTCCATTTTCGTTTGAATATTGTTATTATTATGCCATAGAATCTATCCGTTATCCTGAGGCTGTGCAACCAGTTCAGGAAAAATTCAATAACAGGGATAACATTCATAAAAATTGTCCCAAGGACATACTCCTTTTGATCAGTAGTTATTATTGATGCCAAATAAAACTGATAAAACACCCCTTCCCCTGCCCACCCAAGGACAGCCCAGCACACAAGTGCATCTCGAAAACCCATAGCTGCATGTTGATGAAAATGTAGAGCAGAAGGCCCTCAAAAGGCTCCTATAGTCCAATCAAAAGTATCTCAATGAAAAAGGTATCATCACACTAACATAGTCAAAGTGTCAGACATCCCCAGGCCCCCCAAGTATAGCCATAAACTGCCCTCGAGAACAGGACAAAGTTAGTACTTCAGGAAGTACGGGCAAAGAGAAAAAAGCTTGAGTGTGCCAGATAAAAAGGGATCGACTGAACAGCTCTCCAGCATAGTAGTAGCATTCAGCAATATTGTCCTCCCCACAGCCACCATCACTCCCTACCAGTCGACATACCACGTAACTCCCTCCTTATCCAGATGGACTTTCCCAAAAAGAAGGCAGAGTCTGTCCCGAGGAGCCCTCTCAGCAACATCAAGTACAGCAGACAGGAAGGACCTACTTTCAACGAAACTAGCTATAAGAGGGACTTCGGAGCGATCAGACCTTCTCCGACAGGGTCTGCCAAAAGGGGAGAAGTTAGACTGATGGGAGGAGGCAAGCTGACAGCAGACACCACCTATCACTACAATTACCGTCTCAAGACAGAAGGTTACAGACCCCAACAGCCGATAATTCAGAAGAACAACAATATATTCATGAGTCTCTGCACTCCTCCTCAGAAGAGCAGCTACCGAGAGACATTTAGGTAGGGGAAGAAGAGGGCGAAAGCGGTGGAGAGCTGCAAACCTGAGCAGAAGTACATTCCTTCTAAGAGCGGATTGAAGTACAGGACTGAGTATGCTGGCTAGTTTGTTTAGCAGCCCATCAAGAGCAAATAGGAAGTTGAGTGTCTCTCTCCCGAGGAATTGAAGTCTTATGTGCTGGGCATTCTTCAATGATTGACTTCTTCAACTCCATCAATATTAGTTCATTCACATAGACTTACGACAGTATACCTAATTATACTTTGCACAATTTGAATAAGTTTGATAGATCGACTCAGTTATGGATCATGGAAGTTCTGTATTGCTGTCTCTTTCTCCTGATTCCCTCAAGCCACTCTTCCTCCACTCGACAGGGCCCTCTTTCCTACCCAACCACCAAAGACTCCAGCCTTCTACAGAGAGTCTCCTCAGTAGTCACAAGATCTCCCTCCTTAACCTTCTTTTTCCTCTTTTTCCTCTCCAAACTGTCATCTTCTTCAGAGATGGCGGTGGAGAGGTGGTCGTCGCTGTGGTCAAGACATATATATTCGGAGCCTTCGTCGTAGTGCTCGGGAGGGTAGTTATCGAGGATGGAGATGAGTTATGCGAGTTTTTAGTGGTGAGCCGGTCGTGTGGGTGGTACTTTTTGTTGACATATTCTGATGAGGTTCTTGCTGAGGACAATAATACTTTGAGGGTGTGGTCGGTGTCCACAAGGTAGTTGAAGGTGTTTCCTGCCAGGTTGCTGTATACGATTTCCTCTTGCTGCTGGTCCTGGTAGGTGAACTTTAGGTACAGGTTTATTATCTTTTCGACCTAAAAACTGCTTTGCTCGAGCTGTAGGTAGCAGCGGTGGAGGTGTTCGACTATGAGGATGTAAAAAGCGTGGTCTGAGTTGTTTTCAAAAGGATTGTCGTCGAGGATCGACTGTGTGTACTCCCAAATGCTTTTCTGCAGACACTACCTCTCAGGATAACTACTGTCACTCGCATGCGGATAAGCTGGTCCATGAAGTCCCTAAAGTCGTGTTTGTACACCACCTCCACCAGTTCCTCAATCTGTCCTGCGTAATCTTCGAAGCAGGATTTTCCCTCGTATATCTATTGGACGATGTTTCCGATCTGCCTCCTGGCTTCCCCTACTTCACATATTTAGTACGCTGCAGTTACTGCTCCTTCTCTCGCTTCCGTTTTTTGGCCTGCTTCTTCAGCTGCTTCCTTCTCTCTGACGCCTCCTGCTTGTTCTAGTGATGGGGAACCAGTGATTATGGATTTGCGAGGTCGACCTGGATGCCGCTGAGTGAGTGGAAGGGGTACAAGTCGGTGGTTGATGAGGGCTGGCGTTCAAAGCTGGTGGTCTTTGGGCTCAAGGGCTCTTAGACAGACTACTACGTCAACATTGCCAGAATGCAAATTATATAATGCCTGCCTCTTCAGACTCCCTCACTTCAAGTAGGAAAGAATAGAGATGGAGTTAGTCTGAGGACGATTGTGGTATATCGCCTCTCATATTACCATTATTAGACAGCAATGTAGGATGAGCACCAGCAAAGAGAGAACCAACAGTTGTGGGGCAAGGGATCTGGAAGTACAGCTTGCCTCAGCAGCACCCTCCAAGACAACCCTCACTTCCAAATACTCCCTCTCCCCTTCTCAACTAACGCCCTTGCCCTCTCAGCTACCTTTGCAGTGGCCACAGATCAAGAAGGCAATGCCTACTTATGGGGAACAATAGGTTCATTCAATCCATCGATAGTCGGCCCTGAAAAGGCCATAAAAATAAAGGAGAAGGTGCTGAGATTGAGCTGTGGATGGTAGCAAGTTCATGAGGTAGGAATCACGCTTTGTTGGAGTGCCAAGATGGCTTGTGGGGAATAGGTTCTAACAACTACAGCTAGCTAGGTATCGACTCAGAGGACAAATTCATGAGGCAGCCAGTAAAAATCAGGGAAGAGCCAGTGGAGTACTTCATTTGTGGCTTCAGACAGAGTTACGTGATAGTCAATGGCACTCTTTTGGGATGCGGGTAGTCAAAAAAGTACGAGTTAGGACTATCATAAAAGAAGCAGCTGTTTAAGTGGACGGTAATAGAGACAGACCTGAGGGAAAGGTTAGAGTCTTCAGTGGTTGAGCTAGCTGTTGGCAAACGATATCTTTTGATGCTGACTGTAAAAGGTGATGTGTGGGCAGTCGGCAGCAACGAGCACAGTGCTCTCTGCTCGAAATAAAATACTCCCTTCTTTGCTAGACCTACCCTGATACATCAAGGCATTTCATCGATGGCTTCAGGATGGTCACATCTCGTGCTTCTCAACTCGAAATATAGAGTATTGACCTACGGAAGGAACAACCTCAAACAATTAGGAAGGAGCTAGGAGGAAAAGGAGGTCCATGTGCCTCTTTAGGAGAAGGAGAAAATTTTGAAGGTAGTCAGTGGGTCATAGTACAGCTTTGTCCTGACAGACAGAGGTAGGCTATTTGGCTGGGGATGGAACGAACACCTCAACATCCTGCCTTCAGAGGATAACACTATCGACCATCCAACTTTGCTGCCAGTGCCGGGCAAATGTCTTGAAGTGTGGACATATCCTGCTCTGGCAATTGTCCGCTGCGAGTGATCTCAAATGCCAGCATTCCAATGTAAATATTTTCTAACCAATTTACCTACAAGTCTGGAATGTATGAGGAGAGTAGTCATAAACTATCAGGGAAGTTCACTTTTCGATGATGAATTCAGAGGCAAGTTGCTCGACTCCTGTGATGGTAGTCCCGAGGTCCTTCAGAAGACCATCTCCTAAGTTATAAACCAGTCCGTGGATCCTCAGCTCCTCTCTTTTTTTCCACTCCAGCTGAATGAAGGGAACCCTGGCGATGTTGAAGACCTGTTCTTTTACGTTCAGTTCACAGAGAAGGTTCTAATTTTCCTCCTGGGTCTCCAAGGTCAGCTCCTTTCGATACCGGTACCTGAGGTCTCGCAGATGAGATAGCCAAGCCTCTAGGTTGCCATGATCTTCGTTGCTGAAGGCTGCTCGTATTCCTCCGCAGCCGTAGTGCCCTGTGACCATGATATCTTTTATTTTTAGCACCTGAACAGCAAACTGAAGGACAGCCAGGAAGTTGATGTCAGAAGGGGGAGCCTGGTTGGCAATGTTCCTGTGCACAAAAACCTCTCCTGCTCTCAGCCCGCAGATTTGGTTGGCTGGGACCCTTGAGTCTGCGCATCCTATCCACAGGTAATCTGGTCTTTGGATGCCCACCAGATTTTTAAAGTAGTCAGGGTTCTCCTCGACCTTTTTTTTGGCCCACTGTTTGTTGTAGTCCAGAATTCGATCGAAGTTGTCCATCGGGTGCTTGTTACGAGAATGTCGGTATGCCATTTTGGTGAGGAGAGGATAGTTTTTGTAGTTTCTGATCAGCATCTTACACTGTCGCTTATAATTATTACTACTAGCATGTCCTGCGTGCACCTCAATACCACAGCACTTCAAGCACCAGGATCAAATCAAATAGAACTGAGTCATGAATATCACACTTCGGTCGATTTCTCCTGAGGATGAAGCAAATCCTCAACAAACTATGAATCTGCCCTGAGAATGTCTCCCCACTCCTTCCAAAAAGAGGTCCTCTGCTCTTCATCCAATTTTTTAAGCAACCCCTGCAACTCTTCTTACTGAAATCGCCTGAAATGTTTTAGCAAAGGACTGTCACTCTTGAGCTGAGACTTACTCGCGTTGAAGTACCTGACGTATGCCATCACAATTTTGAACACAACTTCAGGACAATCTCTTGGGGTGGTCAGAAATTTGAATTCTTCTTGGAAGTCTCTCTGTTAGTGCATGGTCGCCTTAGCGAGCAAGGCCAAAGAGGGGCATTATGTTTTTTCGATTTATGAGAAGCTCAGCCACATTTGATAGAAGGCATCGAAATGTTCCAGTACAACTCTTTTGTGGACTCCCCCCACCAAGTGACCCAGCTGTTTCTGGAAAAGTTCCTTATTTTTGGTCATGAGAGGCACCATATCTGCCACGAACCCTTGCTGGTTCCACCTGTTCCCACCGAATATCTCTCTGAAGTGCTCCTCCTTCAGCTTGTCGATCATTTATTCCGGTATTTTACCATGGTTCAACATGTAGGTAATCATCTCCATATTCTGGCTTTAGCTGAGATTCAGGTCGATATAGTTTAGTTGCCCTTTTGCCAATTGAGGTAGCAGTTACTCGAAAGAGAAATAGAACAGCATATAAAGACCACAGTTAGCTACCATGTGTTACTCCTGCTCAAATAGCAAACGGACTCTTGTTCTCACCGAGAGGGTCAAGGTAGCATCATCTCTTAGCTCGGCCACCTTGAGGAACAGGGTATATGCCAGCATTTCCCAATCTGAGGTCGGTTTTTGCTGTAGTTTAAAGTAATCGAAGGCTGAGCTGAGCAAGCTTTTGGGTCGGCTGTCTTCCAATTCCAACTCCAGTAGTCCAGCAGCCAGGTAGTAGACCAGTTTATCTTCGCAATGCAAAAGGTTTTCGACATTGAAGCATTCTTTACGATAGAAGGCCAAGTCGTTTCTGGACCAGGTGACAAAAATTTTATCACCATTTTGCTGTTCGAGATGCTTGTCCAGGATGTTTTGGGTATAGAAGCCGTATATTAGGGCCCAAAATTTTGTCAGTCCGCTTGCAGATCCTACAAACTGTGGCTAGCTGAGCAAAAAGGAGTACATTTACTGGTGCTTCTGGGACAGCCTATCTCGATTGATGGTGAACCACTGATAGACGACATACCTGCTTTGCTGCCAATGAAAATTTCCTCTAAGTTTGCCTTAGTTATTCCTTGATCGTGAAAAGATGGAGCAGTCCTCTTCAGTGCCTGGAGGCCACAGTCCTTGCGAATGCAGGAGAAGATTGCCATCCACCTCATTCTTTTGCTAAAGGCAATATTCATCGAATTTCTGATGCTGTGAGTTCAGCAAATAGTTCAGTGGCAGCCAAACGTTAAGTACAGGGGCCAATATTTGCAGCACATCTGCTGTGCTTTACATAAAATGCCGACTATTCGCAGAGATAGGTTGATATTTTTGAAAGAGGCGGCATAGCAGTTTGATGACAACTGCCAGTGTAGGGGCGACCGGGTGTGAAGCCAGTAGTTTATGAATGAGCTTCTCCTCAAGGGGCCGCTGTTCTTTAAGGGCTGCCAAGATGCAGGATATTCCGTAGGCCAGACTGCTATCCATGGTATTAGTTGTATTACTATTGACAATTTTGCCACCCAAAATATTCAAGATCATTCCGTCGACAAGCATGATCATAGTCTGGGCCTTGATCTGCGTTTTTTCAGGGACCTGATTATTTGCTTGGCCATCGAGTACCATTGATGGGTGAGGGTTCTCACTGCCTTCAACTGGTATAGCTCACCGAACCATTATGCGATGTTCGGGTACTATGACTGATTTTAGCCAAAATAGGTCAAATTGCAGACATGGAAGAAGAACA
>Ga0100402_1003059_pt1 | contig 18445 bp, 22 predicted proteins | sample CryGeyme20150102_FD_80419 | JGI IMG/M metagenome (GOLD analysis project Ga0100402, IMG submission 80419) | Groundwater microbial communities from Crystal Geyser aquifers in Utah, USA - Crystal Geyser metaG 2015-0102 | ecosystem: Environmental > Aquatic > Deep subsurface > Groundwater | place...
ACGAGGACATGCATGCCTGCTCTAAATTGCTCAGGAGCGCTGGTTGGCTAACCTATCAGTGGAAGATGTATTGCCACTTGTCCAATATAAATACCTTCTTTCTTGGATTAGAGCATAAACTAATGTGTGTCAACTTGCCCGGTTGGCTTCTATGCGGATAACTCGACCATGTACTGTGTACTGGAATGTCCATCCGCACCTGATTTCTACGCATTCAATCATAGCACGATGGGTGGGCTATGCTTGCTTTTCTGTCCAGTTTCCCCTACAACATACTACAGGCATACGCCAACTCGCCAATGCCTTACTCTTTGTCCCGGGCCTAGCTATTTTAGAGATCAGACCACAATGCGCTGTGTTCAGACCTGCCCGCCTTAATACTACGCCTAAACAATCAATCAGATCTGTGTGCTCCACTGTTCGGCAAATAACAAATATGGCTACAATGGGGTTTGTTATGATCGATGCCCAAACAATCTAAACGCCGATCCGACCACTTTCCTTTGTGTAGAAACATGTCCTTTTGAGCTTTTCGCAGAGAATCAGACTTGTGTAGCGTACTGCAACACTTCTAGTTCAGTGTTGTTTGCTGATCCTTTCCTCAAAGAATGTGTTTCGATCTGTTCTCCAGATTACTACACTTATTTGCCTACAAATCGATGTGTTCAAGATTGTCAGCCTCAGTACAAGTTTTTCGGAAATAACACATGTCTACTGAGCTGTCCTGTTACTGCAAACCTCTCGACTAATCTATATATGGACACCACCACATACAGTTGCATAAACAAGTGTCTACCTGGTTGGTATGCTGATAATGCTACTGGATATTGTTAACAAATTTGCTCGTCTCCTTTGTTGGCTGACAACAGTACAGGCTTGTGTGTGGATAAATGTCCATCGACACCTGATTACTACGGTTACAACGGAGTTTGTTATCATCCCTGTCCAGTAACTGTGCCTCAAGTATACGCATAAAACATAACAAGGACTTGTATGCAGATATGCCCCAATGGAAGTTACGCAGATAACTTTAACAGAAGATGTGTAGCGGTATGTTCTGATTTGCAGTATGGTCATGACTCAACGCCACCAGTCTGCGTCAATATTTGTCCTAGTCCGTTGTACGGGCATAATGTAACGAAGACATGTATTGCTGTATGTCCTAATGGCACTTTTGGTGAAAATAACACCAGAGTATGTCTGGAACGATGTCCAGCTGGAACTTATGCTGACTCGCATCTGAATTTATGTGTGGCTCAGTGTTCAGCAGCTTTGCCATAATTTGGTGATGATTCCACGCAAAAATGTGTCACTGTTTGTCCCTCAATTCCTAGTCTCTATGGTTAATTTTTAGCAGGAGGGCCTAAATGTGTTCCCTCATGCCAGACAGCCAACTGGTACACACTAAATACAACTCGTCTCTGTGTAACTAACTGTCCCTCGCCTTATTTCGCCGATCCTATCACACTAGATTGTGCAACTCATTGTCAAATAAATTACAACTACTATGCTGATAACGTTAGTCGTACTTGCTCTTCGACATGTCCTCAGGTCAACGTCTCTGGAGTCATGACCTATACCTATGCTGATGATTCTACCAAGAGATGCGTATGGACGTGTCCTTTCTCACCCTCGCTCTATGGTGATAACACCACATCTAGTTGTGTTTCCAGGTGTCCTGCAAACTCATTCGGAGATAACGACACTCGACTCTGTCTGGTGACTTGTTTTTTCAATGTGACATTCAATGGAGTTAAAAAATACACCTATGCTGACAATAACACCAATTTCTGTTTGTACACCTGTCCTCCGGGCTCGTGGTCTGACAATCGAACCTATCAGTGTGTTTCTCAATGCAGTTTAGGCATGTTTGCTGACAATTCGACCTGGAAATGTGTGCTGATGTGTCCATCCAATCCGAGATCTTTCAGCTATGCACCTACCAGGCAGTGCTTATATCACTGTCCAGGGACTTACTTCGCTTCAGATTCAGGAAGGCAGTGTATCGATGGAGCCTGTCCTACTACGCCATTTTTCTACTATCGAGATTACGCCTCCAAAACTTGTCTGTTAAGTACTTTTGTTGTTATTTTTTAGAATGCGTCTTTCCGTATTTTGGATAGGTGATAAGTCAGAGCTGTGCGACTCAGTGCTCTTATGGATATTATCAAGATCTAGGTGAGATGACATGTCTTAAATGTCCATCGACCTGCCTCACCTGTGTCAACTCAGCAAACTGTGATAACTGTCAACCAAATCTCTACAAATATGCTGGTCAATGCGTGACAACGTGTCCTACTTTCCCGGTTTATTACTACAAGTATGACCCTTCTCTATCATGTATTGAGACCTGCCCCAGTCCGTATTTCGGATTTGCAGGTACAGGCAAATGCGAGTTGACATGTCCTAGTACTTACTATAAAAATGAGACCACCTCTAGTTGTATGACATGTCCCACTGGCTGTGACGGTTGCTACGCTAACAATTGCAGCAGTTGCATCACGGGGTACGTGCATGTGTAAAAGTACAGCACCTGTTCCAAGATGTGTAGTCTGGCTTATCCCTATTACAACTCAGGTGTTTGTGTGCTTGACTGCCCTCGAGGCACTTTCCTGCTGGAGGATGGCGTGACCTGTCAGAAATGCAACTCTATTTGTGCAGAATGCTCTCAAAAAGCCACAAATTGTACACGATGTTAAGGTAAATTCTGGTACAACTACAACTGTGTCGACAAGTGCCCAAGTTCATTCTACGTCGATTCCAATAATTCATGTAGGAAATGTTCTAATAACCCTGTTTTCTGTGCTCTGCCACCGCTGAGTTACAATTTCACGACAGAAGTAGTAAGCTATAGTTTATATGTTGTGGTGACTTTCAATAGAGCTGTCAATTTGAATGCTGCTAATTTTTTGAGATATGCCAAGTTGAGAACCAGCAATGGGCCAGTAAAGTCAAGTGATTATACCATTGTCCTCACTACTTCTACTGTTTTTCGCCTTAAAATGAGAGACAGTTCATCACTGAATGAGCAAAGTTTGACCCTAACATTCTAACCTGGAATTATTTTCGATACCTCTGGTATCGGCCTAACGACAATGACAGCCTCAGCTACCGTCCCTGTGACCAGCAGCATTACCATAGCTGAGCAGCAACAGGGCTAAGCTGTCAATACCAAAGTAGATGCCGTCAGTTGGCTGTTGATTGTGGTTTTATTGCTGATGATGATCCGTTGCAGTTATCCGCTGATAGTCTTTATCGACCTTCTCCAATACATTCACCTTCACATTTATGTCACACTCTCTCCTTTGCCTTATCTCTTCATGCAGGCTCTGTAACCTTTCAAGAATGTCAACTTCGTCTTCCTTCCTAAATTATACACAAACGCTACACCAGATATTAGCTCACCCTACTACGACTTCCAGCAAGACACCACCTTCCTGGGCAATTTTCAACCTTTCGTATTCTTCCTAATGATATTCGGCAGTGCATACTTCCTTGTCTGGCTTTTTACTCATGAATTCAACAAAATCAGATGCTTGAGAAAATACTGCAGAAAGATCTATCTCAACAGAATGAGGTACAGCTCCCTGCATGAGATTTTCTACTATACCGGATTCTATGTGCTTTTCTTTGCTTTCTATCAATTCACAGGTGCCAATGCTGGTATCTAAAATAGTGCAGGAAATATTGCTGCTGCTGTTATAGTGTTGATCGTTTACTGTGTGTGGTTGGTCGCCATTACTTACGTAGCTAGCAAATATCGCAACAGATTGGATAAAATTCCCAAAAAATATCAATTTTTAGTTTATGAGGATTCGCAGTTCCCAATGGAGATACCTTTAAGAGCTTTATTCAAGTTCGTCATAGCCATGGTACTAATCTCAGGCGAAGTATCTGTCCAACTCGTGCTTCTCATGGTTTTCAACTGCGTTTACCTGATCTACACAGGTTTTTATACCCCATCCAAACGTACGTTCACAAACTACCTCAACATGTTCCTCATGTTCACTCTTATCATCTGCTAAATTGTTCTTTTCCTTTATATGATCAGTGATAAAAATGCAACATACCAGAACACTATATCGATTGTTGAGCTGTCTCTGATAGGTTTGATGATACTTGTTGTACTTGGATGGATCGTGTATCGTTTTGTGATGCATGTCAGACATGAGTGGTTAGGTATCCCTCTACCTGTAGTTCCTCAAGAGAGATTGAGATAAACTGGAAAATACGGCAAATCTGACTACTAAAAGATCAAGAATTCTCTGAAGCATTCCCTCAATAATTAAAAATTCAAGCTGGAAGACAAAGATAAGGAGATGAACATATCTGAGCTAAACTTCAATGACGATGATGACAACTCAGATGCTCCTGAAATCACAGCCGAACAAGCAATCCAGATGTTTACCTATCATCACATTCCCAAAAAGACAGAAGGCCAGATCAAACAATAAAATTAACTTATTGGTATCAAAGAGCAGAAAAAAGAGAACAAACAGATAGTGATCGAACTGGACGAGGATGAGCTGATCGATAATGTTAGTCCAACTAAAGTGGGCAGCAAGCAATCGAACAGGTTCAGAAAAGAACATAGAAGGTTGAAATCAAGTGGCAAAGGAGTGAAAGCTCATCTGAGAATTGAAGCTGATGATAGTTTGAATGAGCTGGAGGATGTCAGGATCAAAGAAAGATCACAGAAAGAGTCATAATAATCAGAGAGTAGCAATTACTGGACCAGAAGACAGCGACAAAAAGCTCAATAACAGCTCAACAAGAAAAAAGGTGAATAATAGAACAAAGTCGTGTGGGACGAGTACAATGAAAATGAGTACTCCTTAGAATGATCTATCACAAATATCATATGCATTCATCTTCAGATATATCAATATCAAGCCTTTTTAGCGTCTTCTAGTTTTAGCAATTTGGCCAACTCTGACAAACGGGTTTTGAGAACGTCATATTATTGGCTGAGTTTGTAGATTGCTGTGTCTTATTTTGTTATTTTCTCCTCTAGGATTTTCATCTGCCAGTTTGCATTCTCCAATAATGAGCCTTTTTCCTCGTCCAATTAGAAGATCTCAATACCCATCTGCCCAATAAACTTCTTCAATCCTTTTGATTCCATATTTTTCATCAAGAAATCTGCAGGAAAGCCATCGTCAGCTTCCAAAGGTTGTTCACGATTCGTCAAAGCTTCAATGTGGTTTTTTAGTCTTTCTATTTTTTGTTGTTGATTGTACTCGCCAAAGACCATGGTTTCATAGGCGTAACATTTTTATTTGTAGTCTTTGAAGATGTGCTCGTATCTGTCTTTGAGCTTCTGTAGGCATTTTGAGCAGTAACCGTTGAACTATGGGTCCCTCTCACCACATTCGCAGATACTTCGGTAGAATTATTTAGCCTTTTTGTTCTCATGGCTGACTGCTTTGAAATTTATCTTTTTGTCCTGATCTTATTTGGCTTTTTTCTTCATTTTTTCTTACAATTCCTGAGTTTTTTTTGTATAGTCAGCAATCCTCTCTTGAAGTTTGACATATCGAGTTGTCAGAATCCTTCCCTATGCGACAATATCATTCTTCTTCTTTTTGAGATTGAACAGATCCAAATTGTTGATGGTTTTGGCCAAAGGATCGATTTTGTGCTTATCAGATCGATGTGACATATCTCGGCTGACTGTTCTTCTGGATCGATCACTTTCTGCACCGTCTTTGCCCTTATCTTCATAAGGATCAAACATCCGCTGAGCCAAAAAATAAAAATTGGAATGCTACAGCGTCATAACACCGAAGTACCAATCGCTATGTGGACTCCATCCTATCTTGCTATCAACAATATCACATCTCAGTTTAATAGCTTTGATGAATTTGCTGTATGCGAGATCGGTGCCATTTCTGAGAAGTGACACTCCATCATTATAGTTGTAGTGGTCCAAAATGATTTACTGTTGGAAATTGCTATTGAAGGTGTATTTTCCTGTTGATTTTTTCTTTCTGTTCAGATGGACTGTCAGTTCATAGGTATCTGATTCACCTTATTGTTTTCCCCCATGGCTGACCGATATAAATTACCATAATTTTCTGGGAATTTTGAACCGATATGACGAATCTCTGTGATCCAGAAATTAATTATTAGACGCGAATATTTCAAGATAGTATTTAAGTCTTTTTCCAATGTTGGAGTCATAAAAGTCGACCTCAACTCCTTCATAGCACTATTTTTCGATTCGCAACATGAGGGCCTTTCCTTCTTTGATTTGGTCGATTGTTGGGTTGATTACTACAGTTTTGGTAAAAATTATTTCATTGTCGAAGTAGCTCAGTTCTTCGTTGTAGAACATTTTTCTTATCTTGAGTTCGAATTGTAAAGTTCTGTCTCTCCAAATCACACCAGATCTATCACTGAATTCCCTCAAAAAATGACATTGAACCTGAGTCTCTTGATTGAGCTATGGATGTAGCTTGCTCTTCAAATTTTTCAACCTGGCATCTTTCTCAAACTAGACTTAGACATCTACATAAGCCAATACATACCATAGGTGATCTCACCAGTTTATCCAGCCTAAGCAAAGGATAATCTCTGTTTGAAAGTATAAAAAGTAGACACGCTATCATTGTTTTGTGTGATAGGTTGGAAGGTGGCAACTATACCTATTTTGGCGTTGCTTTCAAGGGCAGAAACAAGGTGGATGATTTACTAATGTTAATTTTCTATGATTTTTTGTTGCTGAAGAGAGCCTTCCATTTGGACTGCCCCTTCAATAATGATCTGAAAGGACATGGGTGCAGAAGAGGTCATTTAGAGCAGGTAGAAAGGCAAAATTCCTTAAGTCTGGATAACTGCTAGCTGATCTCCTTTGCCAACAGCCTGAAGCCAATAAAATATACCATTGGCCTTAAAGCTTAACTCCTGCTTAGTTGCCAGTTCTTTGACTTATTTTTTAAACTAAGCCCGACTAGCCACAACTCTGTCAAAAGGTACATAAAACACAGTTGTTTCATTTATAATTTTGAGTTGAAATTTATTGACTCCTCTCTTCTCTAACATTTTGTTGATTTTGTTCATGTTGAAAATCTCAAGTACGTTCATCTCATATAATCGGCGATGACCTGATTTTGAGTTGAATTATTTGGTTGGTTTTTTGGATTTGATTGAATCTATGAAGAATTTCAGGGTGACCTTATCTTTAGAGATGATGTTGAGACCTTGCATGAGGTATATGATAGGCACTCTAAGCAGTTCACCTCCAACATCAAAGAAAATATAGCTGCAGTCTTAGACATCCAAGATCTACTGGTTGATAAAATGATGATATTTTTCATCAGATGTTGATATTTTGTCTAGATGGACATAAACTTAGCTTTTTCCTTATACTTTTCCTAAATTTTGGTTGAGGTTTCCCCACTAAAAATCAAAAAATCTATCACCTACCACCGGACTGAGCTTTAGGCAGGTATTCAGATTGATATTCTTTTCACTGCCAATTTTTACAGAAGGGGCTGCTGTTGAGGTTTAGAATATTCTGATTGAGCTCATCTCGGCTGTGGCGATGTTTTGATTCAGCACAAGGTCGAATAAAAAATTAACCTAAAAACCGTTACTATAGTTGATCTTGACAGTATAACCTGAGTCCAGAGCTAATATTTGAGATAGAGCCACCTCAGTTTAGGCAATGACGTCAGCCTTAGTGAAATCTTAAATCGATGTTATTTCTTACAGGTAGAAGATGACAGGTTGCGAAAAGACAATTAAAGTGAGGTAATAATGCTCCCTCTTCCTTTATTCCAAGTCGAAGCGGTACTCCTTCTCTCCACTTATCATTCTTATTCGATGGTCGATCTTGAAATCGATACTTTTGGTGATATTCTCCAAAGTTTTGTATTTCTTCCTAAATTTATAGAAAGAATCATATCCCTATTTCGATAACATGGTCAGATCCACCACACCTGTCTCGCTTTCAGCTCGGTTCAGTATGCTGCCTGACAGCCTTAGTTCATATTCTTTATATGTGGCCGATATTTGAATTGTCGTATCGTTGACCTCGAATGCTGTGCTTTTGAAGTAAGTGGTTGATGATTCTTAAGAAAAATCGACAACTTTGAATTACAGTTCCTAGTGCAGAAGAAAGAGCTAGCGGAGTTCGTTGATATTTTTGTAGCTATTATCATCTCTATGCGTGTAATTTTTGTAGTAGACCACAAAAATGCTCTTCGGTATTGTGTTCTCGATATGATTGATGAGTGCCAGTATCGGTCTGGCGCATCGTCCATTCTTAGAGATGTTGGCTTCGTTCATATATAACCCTTCAATATTTAAATTTGTAATTTTGATAACAATCAATCATCGACCTTGCTAAATAACAGCCAAACTCATTTTGCAAGGCAAGTAGGTGATTTTCATTTATAGTATAGAGTTATCCTACTTGAGTTTACTTGTGGTAGCCTTATAATGTAATTTTTTAAATTTCCTAGCTTAAGTAATCCCAAGTTATACTATCGTTCACTATAATATTTCAAAAGTTCCATGCCCAAAAACGTTCTGCTTGTTTTGATTTTCCTCCCTGCGGTGCTTTCCTTCATCATGATGGATGCTCCTTAGCTTCTGAGGAAGAAAAAAGACGATCATGATACTGTTTACTATAACGGGAACATCCTTACCATGGACTAAGATGTACCTTCTGCTAAGATGCTAACAGTCAACAAGGGAAAAATCGTTTAGCTTAGCAACAGGACTATCCCTCTGATAACTTCCGGCAAAAAAACAAAATACATCAATCTCAAAAAGAAAACGATGATCCCTGGCTTCATCGATGCACACTCACACTTCGGCATGACAGCAGTTTATCTCAACCAGAATTTCTCCATCGCCTCTAGACCTTTCGGCAATGTCACCACCATCCCACAAATGCTCGACAATGCCAAGAAATATATGAACAGCAATAACATCTCGATCGGTGAACCTATCTACAGTATTGGCTATAACGATTATGAGTTAGCTGAACATAGGCATCCTACGAGGTATGAGCTTGATTGGATCTCTTCTGACCATCCAATTGTTTTCGGTCATTATTCCGGACATGCAGTGGTAGCAAATTCACTAGCTCTAGAGTTGGTAGGCTACACAGAAAATTCTCAGCCTCCTCCAGGCGGCGTCTTTGATAAATACCCCAATGGAACACTAACTGGGCTATGTAAATAATACGCTGTTCTTCCTTTGCTGTTGAGTTTCCAGATTTCATTTATCGACCTAACTGTCGAGCAAATTCGCAAAGCTGAGCAGACATACTTCCAAGCTGGCATTACAACAGCACATGACATCCTACCTACTCTTGCTGCTGCCAAAAAATACAAATAACTTGGGAATAAACTGGTGATTGATATCAACGGGTATCACATGATTACAACACCCAGATTGAAAAATTTGGAGAAATTTATGAAAAACTATGAAACACCAAGATTCAAACCTCGAGGAGCAAAATTCGTCATTGATGGTTCCATCCAGACTTACACAGCTTATTTGAGCAAGCCTTATTGGGTTCCCCAAGCCAACCAATACGATAATCTAGACAACTATACTTATGACTAAAGCCGAAGTTGTAAAAATTAATCATGTGGATAGAGCAATTTTCCTTATCCTTCGGTACTGAGTCGTTTGGTCTAAGAAATTCATGCTCACAATTATGATGTTATTGCGCATTGCAATGGAGATTAGGCCATCGACACATTCCTCCGAGCTGTCAAATACTCCAGAAAGAAAAACGTCAACAATAGTGAGAGTAGATTCATAGCTATTCATGCCCAGAGCATCAGGGAGGATCAACTAGATGAGATGGCAGATCTCAAGGCAAATCCTTCATTTTTCTCACCACATATATACTACTGGGGAGACGAGCACTATCGCATTTTTTTGGGACCTGAAAGAGCCAACAGAATCAACCCTGCAGCTTCCACTCTCAAAAGAAACATATCTTTTACTCTTCATAACGATTCACCTGTTGTGTTGATGGGGTAGACCAAAGAAAGAAATACTTTCATCGAGATAATTGAATCTGCTGTCAATAGAAAGACGCAAAGTGGTCGTGTGCTTGGTTAGGATCAGAAAATACCAGTTCTTGAAGCACTGAAAGCAGTTACTATCAAAAGTGCATGGCAGGCAAGATAGGATAACATAAAAGGCTCGATCAGAGAAGGAAAAGTTGCTGATTTTGTCATCTTATCAGATGACCCTTTGACCATGAAACCTGAAAAACTAGGAGAGTTGAAAGTTGAAGCGACAATCAAGGCAAATCAGTTCGTCTTTGGCAGTGATTTTTGATTTCCTACGATTTTAAAATTAATCTAGGTTTGCCATTGATAATTCTTGATTGATAAATTCTGGTTAGCTTAATTACCCTCAATTTATTATGATCGAGATGGCAAGATATATAATATTTATCAACTAATGGAGGAACTAGATCATTTCATGTACCCCAAAGCCAAAAGAGAAGAGGCTGACGGTGTCGCGTGGGTCTTTACCGATGCTAAGAGTGACCTTGTCCAATATCCCTTCAAATTCTTTGACCCTGAGCCATGTGATGTGAGGCTTAAAGTGCTCCATACTGCCTTGTGCCAATCTGATTGCCTCCATGCTCGAGGACAATGGGGTAAAAAAATATCTATTCAGGTGAAATACCATACCCTTGCTGCCCTGGACACGAAATTGTGGGGCAAGTTACAGTGGTTGGAAGTGAAGTTACCTCATTGAAGGTGGGCGACTTTGTTGCAGTCAGCCCCGTGAGATACTCAGACTTGACTTGCAAGTATTGCAAAGACAAAGAGGAAAGTACTCAAATGTGCGAAAACCGTATTTACCTTTACGGATAATATTTCGGTGGATACTGTACCCATGTTCAAATCAACAACCATTGGGCCTTCAAAATTCCCCAAAGGCTCCATGATCGTCTCCATGAAATTCCTCCTCTGCTCTGTGCCGGAGTCACAGTTTATGCTCCTCTCAAGCGATACTGCACTCCTGGAATCAAGTGTGCTATAATAGGTATTGGAGGTCTTGGTCACTTGGGCATTCAGTTTGGAAACAAGCTCGGTATGAAAGTTACTGCCTTCACTACTCGTACCAGCAATCTTGAGTCTTTGCACAGTTTGGGAGCCATCAATGCTGAGCATTCCGTTAATCAGGAAGAGTTGGTAAAGAATGAAGGAAAATATGACCTTGTAATTTCTACTCTTTATATTGGGGATAAAAATTTGCACAAATTGCATCAAAGGTTGACCAAAGCTGGGGGCACATTCGTCATGGTTGGTGCTCCCTCAGCGTCAGATCCTTACATCCTTGACAGCGAATATATTGTCAACAATGAGATCACAGTTGCTGGTTCGAATGTAGGTAGCATCAGAGATGTTAAAGATATGCTGGAATTTTCAGCACATTACGGTATTGTACCCGTTAATGAGTATTTTGCATTTGAGGATTTCCCCAAAGCTTTCCATCGCATGGAAAAGGAGAATCCTAGGTACAGAGCTGTTGTGAATGTGACTGATTGGGCCAAGAAGAATGGTTTTGACAAGTGAGTGATTGTGCGTTGGTGGGTAGATGACGAAGTTATTTGTATTGAACATATCATATCATATTGATATCAGGGCTGAAACTGGGCAGTGGTCACTGCCGAAGAATTCATCGTGAATGGCAGCTTCATGTAGTTTGACTCCTTTACTTGCTAGGATGTAATCTATTCTCCAGCCAATGTTTCTTTCTCTGGCTTTGGAATGATTCGACCACCAGCTGTATTGAACACGCATAGGATGCCATTCTCTGTATGTATCTCTGAAGCCAGAGTTCAAAAGATCCGAAAAAGCGTTTCTTTCTGGAAGTGTGAAACCAGCATTTCTTTTGTTCTGCTGAGGAAGGGCGAGATCTATCTATTTGTGAGCAACATTCATGTCCCCAAAAATAACTACTTCTTTCTTTGACATGAGTTTTTTCATGTAATTACAGAAAGCTACATCATATTCCTAGGTTCTGTAGGCAAGTCGGGCAAGTTGGTTGCCTGAGTTCGGTTTGTAAACATTTACAAGGTAGAAATTTTCATATTACAGTGTGATAACTCTTCCTTCAAGAGAGTGACTGGGCTCACTGGGGATATCTTCAAAGACAAATAGAGGCTTATGAGGAGTAAGTACCATGACACCTGAATATCCTGAGCTAATTTTACAGAAATTCCAATACTGATGATATCCGACAGGAAAATTCCATTGCTCTTTCTCAAAAGCTTTCAAATCGGTTTTTGTTTAATTGATGCATAACATGTCAGGTTTCATTTTTTCTATAAATGGAGTAAGTTAATTCTTCCTGATGACTGATCGGATGCCGTTGACATTCCATCCACTGATTCTGATCTCTCTTGAGGGTATCTTTCCATCTCCTAAACTCCAACGATCAAAAGTCGGTAAATGTAAAGGAATTTGTGTTCCATCTTGAATCATCTTCTTGGCAGCATAACCTATTTTCAGAAAAGGAGCTCGCATTCGATGCTTTCTACTATCAAGTTAGCCTTACGGACTTATAATATGTCAGAAATAAATTTAATGACCAAAGTTATTTAGATAATTTAACAATCGATCAGATGGTCAGATGGTGAGTTGTGAGTCCAGGGAATTGATTTCATTCAGACAATTTTTAAGCATGGTGATATCAGCTGACAATCTCTCACGTTCTTGAATCACATATTCTTGCTCCAAAAGCAATTCTTAGAACTTGTCTTCAACGTACAAATTGCTCACCAGTATTTTTTCGCAGCTGTTGCGACAGTGATTGACCAAAAAAGTGACAATCGATTTGGGAACAGAATCGTTGACGTTTTTCTTGACGACATTGAAATAAGAAACGATCAGTCTTTTGATCATATCTGTCTAGGTTTGTTCTCTCAATTTTGGATTCTAGTTGACACGAATGACAGAAGGTACTGAAGGAAGCATGTATCTTGGCAGTTGATTGATTTCTGAGAAAGAGTCATAGAAAGATTAGTAGTCAGGATCACGTCTCTTGATCAGTTATTTGCCTACTTTTTATTCTTCCTTTTTGTCTTTCGTGGTCTGAATGTGTTTCAGTTTAGCATCAAGGAATTGACTTTACTCAGCTGGGGATTTGCCATCTCTTTTTTTGAATCTGAAGTTCGAACTACTTTTATTTTATTCCTCTGAAGGTGGATCTCTGTTAGGCTCCGAGTCAAAGCTAAGATGCCCAAAGTCTTCTTTCTTGGCCTTATTGTCATTTTTGACAAGAGAGATGACATCAATAAAATCAGGATGGTTTGTATTGATGTATCCCAGTTCGATTTCCATAAGATTACGAATCATTTATTCTGTTTTGTTGAGAGATCTCAGCAGAAGATCTTCCATGACTCCAACAATCTATTTAGAAAGTTTTTCGAATCTTTCAATTTAGGGGATTCTGATGCTGTATATCATGCGTCTGAGCTATTCGTGAATAAGGTGAGCGCATTCCAGAGAAGGCAATTTAAGACGTAGAATTTGTGTCTTGAGAAGAGTTTCGAAAGCTGCCTCAGGAAGGAACAAGCTTTTACGTAGACCGTTAGCATTTCTGATGGCTGTTCTGATGTCAGTGTCAGTCAAAAATTCAAAAGGGTTCAATCTGTTGACTGACTTGATGAAAATTTGCGAGAAGATGTGTTCAATACGAGCACCTCCAATGATGGCTTCTCGAGATTAGCTGTATTTTCCTTCAATCATTTCCACAAAGTATCGTACATACTTTGATATCAGAGCCAGCAGCAATATTCCTTGAGCTTTTTTGTCTCTGACTGGCTCAAGAGTACCATACTCACTGAGTTTATTCTTCTTGAGCTCAAGCAGATAGATCACGCTTTCTCTGATGGCCGGTAGTTCGGTTCTGATGTGCTTGACCAAAACTACGTTCATAGTTCTAACAAGCGATTTAACTCCCATTTTATCATGAATATGGCTGAATTGTTAATGTTTCTTGAAAAACTGTCCTTCTTTAGCAAATTGCTATTCAATGGTCAATGTGCTTTTTGATGGCCTCAGATAGACGCAGGTGTGCCCAAGCAGCAATTTATTGGAGAGTGTGCTATAATCTTTCAAAATGTTGACACTTTCATCAAGCATGTCAACCTGAGTAATGACTCCAATTGTGCGAATTCCTTCTCTATCAATTTCTCTGGCCAATTTAAGCGATTCTGAGTTAGCGGAATCTTCAGTAGCTTTTGAAACTGCGATGATGATACAGTTGCGATTGCTGATATAATTTTTGATCATTTTTGTTACCATCTCTTAAATATCTTTGGGCTGGTCGCCTGTTGGGTTCTGTCTAAAAATGCAATTACCTTCACAATTCCTGGCAGATCGACTAGGAGTAAATTCAAAACTCTTGGTGAGAAGAATCTGATTCTGATGGGGATAGGGCTGATACCTTTGTTGGCACCGCAAGCTTTCTCAGTTTCAAGTTCTATTGCTTTTTTGAATTATTCCATGTTTTAGAAGTGTTATCCTTTCCTCTCAACAAATTCGGCATATTATTTGTCTTGCACTATCTGGCTGAGTTGTATTTCGATGGGTCTCCGAGTGACCACACCTTTTCCTTTTGGTAAAAATTCCTTCCCTATGATGGCCTCCAGCAGTGAGCTTTTTCCTGACTAGACAATGATGTACCTGTAGATTGGGAGCCAACGACAGCCAGCATAGGCAGGTCAATATCGCAGCTAACTTCAGATTTGCGGATGATTTCCTTAATGAAAGATGAGGTACTTGGAGGTCTGAGATGATGGGGATCAATTTGTCCATAATATTATTTGTGATAAAATATGACATCGATTGGCTAATAATATCACTAAAAATGATCATGGTCTCAAAGGTCGACCGTTTTTGTTGGCAATTGCCATCTGGGTTTATAAATTTTCCTCCAACATTTTGCGATTTGTTTCGTGTTACTCGAAATCAGAGGTGTATTTTTATAGTAAAGTGCAGAGCTGTAGGTTCTATTGTCGATACTATCTGATTTTAGACTAGAACAGTAGAGAAAGAGACTCTCGTTTTTGCCTCTCAAGTTCCAGTCTTTTCTATAGGCTATCAATGTTACCTCCTAAAACTGATCTTTCTTTGTGAAGCATCCTCAGCTATCTTTTCAAGGCCTATATTTCTTTTTCAGTTGCGTTGTTCCTTTCAGTTTTGATCTGCTCGAGATCTTTCTCTAATTTTGCCACCTTTACTATTTTTTATTCTGCTTAGAGTTTGCTTTGAGTTTCAAGGAAGGTTATCTTGTTACTGAGGATAATGGTTTGGTTTAGTAATTTTTCTCTTTAGACCTCGAGCTGATCCTTCTCTTTTTTCAGAACAAAACTTATTTTTTCTTAGTTGATTTAGTTTATTTCAGCTTGTCGACCTTCTTACTTCTGCATGGCGATATAGCTTTCATTCTTTTCTTTTTGTTCTCTCAGCAATTGCTCATATTTTTGCTGTTGACTCATCCAATTTGCTCTCTCGTTGTTGTATTTCTGCTATAGGATAAAGTAATTTGTTTGACTTTTTGCCAGTTCCTGCAACACAGAGCCCATCCTATTCTAACTCTATTGTCTCTCTTTCTCATAGTATTCAGGTTGCACCTACTCGACTGTTTCTTCCTAGGCCAACAATTGGTTCAGTTGAGAGATAGATTTGTTCAGATAGATGATCTGGTCATCTTTGTTGGATAGCTATTGTTAGATCTCAGCAAGCTATTGTTTCATGTTGGCAATGATTTTTTCATGATGTTCCAAAACACTTTCTTTTTCGGATTCACTATAAACAAGACGAATCCTTTACTATTCCAGTTCATACTTGGCCTGGTTAGCATGTTCAAGATCACTGCTAAGAGATTAAATTTTATCCTCCAGCTATTTTTTCTAATTCTGATGGATCATCTTCAGTTGAACCAGTTCTTGATTTTTTCTTTCTCGGAGCTATTCTTTTTCAGTTTATTATCTTTGAAGGGATGTGTTGAGTTATTCTATTTTGAAATCTTTCTAAAATTTGCAGTCTTCGAGTTTCTGCTCTAGATCTTGAGATTGTCTCTTCTTCATGCCTAGCTATCTTTCAAGGTTCTGGCAAGAGGCATTTATATTTTATAGCTTTTCTTTAAGTTTACTGATCTACTGTGAGTTCTCACTTATAGTTGCTTCGTATTATTTCTTCTCCTGCTGCCAAGTATTGGCTGTCGATTTTAGCTGCTCGAGTTCATTCAACCTGAGAGTCAATTATTGTTTCACTTCTGAAAGCTATTGATTTGATAAGAGTAGTTAATTTTCATAACGATGCTCCTCTTTTTAAGAATTGGCACTAAAAGAGGCTATTTTTTATTTCAACTCTTGGATCATGACTTCCTTCTATTTCAGTTGGGAAGCCATCAATTATTCATAGTGTTTTTCAATATCTTTTGCTCTCTTATTGGCTAGTTCTTGTTGTTCTTTATACCTGTCTTACAATCCTTTCAGTTTTTCTTCCACAGTTGCTAAATTGGATTGAAGCTAGCTCTTCTAATAGGTCAATTTTTATTTCTCTTCGGTCAGTTGATCAATATTCTCCATTTGTTCTGATAAATCATGGAAGAAATTACGAGTCTTATGTCTGGTTGTGTTATCAGGCCACTTCTCTGTGTTTTTTCTATAAATATCCTTCAATTGAAGAATCTATTAATCATGGGCTAATTTAAGCTCTGAGATTTATTCGGCATATTCATTGATTTTAGCTTTGTATTTTTATTCTTTTTCCTTTTTCTCATAATTGTAATGTTCACTTAATTATTTGAGCTCTCTTTCCAGGTATTATATTTTATCGTGGCTCAGCATCAACAATTTATCTTTTTCTGACACTTCCAATGTCTTTTGGGTCTGTAGTTTCATATTTGCTTCTTTGAGTTCATCAAGTTAGAGGGTGAGCTTCCTCTCACGATTTTTCTGCTATTGAATGGCATTCTACAATTATTCTTGTTTGCTCTACATGACATTCTTAGATTTCATGGCCTCTTCTTGAAAATATTAAATTTAATGTCGAGAAGCAGCAACTTCAAGCTCATATCGGAGAATCTTCGTCTCATATTCTATCATTTTTGAAGAAATTTTTTTATCACTTTTATCGCTCATTTTATATTGTTTGTTGTTTCGACTCAGTGATTTGAATGAGTTGAGCTCGTAGTCAAATTTTTAGCCCCCATCCGAAATGTTTAAAGACACTCTTTACATTTTACGAGGCGTCGCCGTTGGGACATAGAGATGACTGGAAGGAGGAGTCTGATAGCTATAGTTGTGGCTATGGCTGTATCTGGGTATTCTTTCGTTGCTGTCATTAAATTACTCCTCAATAGCTGCTATTTATTCCTCAAGTGCTCTAATCTGTTTTTGACTTTTCATCTTCTGAAAATATTTCTGACTTAATTGATTTCTAATCTCGGACTGTTTTTCTTCAATATCTTCCACAGACTGAACTGCTCCCACTTCTAATTCTTCAAGTTCCTAGCGATAGCGTTCCAGGCATTAGATCCTTGCAAGACAATCACTACCTTACATGAAGAGGTTTTCAAGGGAAAGGCCATTGTTTAGAGATTACACTAAGGCTCCGATGAGTGTAGCTAAAATAGGACCGTCGAGAGTCATTGATGGAAGGATTGACATTTTCTTTCTTAGTTCGATAGTTTCTTCTTGGAAAATGGGGCTGATTTATTGATCTTTATCGATAGGACTACTCAGGTAGTTGCAATGTCTGTTAGGAAACATAGTCCTGAAGAGCTGAATATCTTCCCTGCTTGCTTTATGTTTAGCTTCTTCTAATAATTTTTACAAATCCCAATTTGCACTTATTTTTTCCTTACTTCCTTTTTCATGGTCTCTGAGTAGATAGAAAAAGATTGAATTGTTGTTGTGGTTCATCGTCTTCTTTATGAATTTGAGATTTTCCATGACTTTTCTGAACTCGTTGGAGAGGTCGTTTTCAATCTGATCTTGGGTGTTGTAAAGCATACAGTTGGAAATCAGCAGCATCAGAGTCATCCACTTGCTCTGGTAGTCATTATCCTCACATTTGATGCCGGGAGTGTCAATGAAGATGGTCGTCGATATTTTTCCATCCTCAGTATAGATCAAGTACGGCTTGAAAAAAAGAGAAAGAGCTTATGTTGGTTAATATGGTGAGTGTTCGTTGTTGTGAGACGGGTTCAGAAGTTGCTGTAGTAGAAATGATTTTCCTGATTTAGGTGGTCCGACGATGCTGACGATGGAAAGCGGTGCTGGCAGAGTGCTTAGGAAGGCCAAAGCTGACTGATTGACCACTAATTTCCCAAAAGAATTATAGCTGATGAAGGGCAGCAGTCCTTGCTGGTGATTCAATAACATATATTTAAATTTTGCCGATATAGAAGCCTATTATCGTATTTGCTGACAAATAAG
>Ga0100402_1003062_pt1 | contig 18439 bp, 7 predicted proteins | sample CryGeyme20150102_FD_80419 | JGI IMG/M metagenome (GOLD analysis project Ga0100402, IMG submission 80419) | Groundwater microbial communities from Crystal Geyser aquifers in Utah, USA - Crystal Geyser metaG 2015-0102 | ecosystem: Environmental > Aquatic > Deep subsurface > Groundwater | place...
TCTTAATCGTGTGGTCGAGGGTTCGATCCCCTCTTGGGGTGTGAATTTCACATTTTTGTCAAATTACCAGTTGGTGTCACAATTTTTGTCAAATCAGGACCCAGATTATGGTGTAGCCAAAATGCTCGTTGCGGTGACTATTAGCTAGTGATATCCAGCCTGGTATGTTACAATTTTTGTCAAATCAGCACCCAGATTATGGTGTAGCCAAAATGCTGGTTGCGGTGACTATTAGCTAGCAGTGATATCCAGTCTGATCTGTTACAATTTTTGTCAAATCAGCACCCAGATTGTTATGGTGTAGCCAAAATGCTGGTTGCGGTGACTACTAGCTAGTGATCTCCGAGGACACAAGATTGAGTTTATTGAGCAACTGGTTTATAGCACTTTTGCATACCGTCTTGTGTTTGCTCTGAAGCTCCTTCGGGAGGACTACCTTCAAAAATGGAGGCATCGATTGAGAGGTACGGTGCTTGGCAGTAGTTGTAGAAATGTCTGTGCTGCACTAGGAATCGTTTCTCTGCTCTGGGAACTGTTTCTCGGTGCTGTTGTAGAGAAGCAACCACATGCAGCCTGAATTCTTTGCAAAATCTGCCCACCGTGACTGCGACTCCGTGACTGCGAAAGCGATGATGTATGTGTAGGAAGATAATGTTGTACCGGTAGTACCTTTCTTCTTCGCGTTCTTATTAGTATTATGGTAGTATTTGAAAGTCACCTTGCGCACCAGCAGTCTCTCCTATCCCTTGCCCACAGTGGTGGTGTACTATTTCCAACATGTAGCTTCTTGGTGTGTATTTTGCACAATTTTTCTTACGTTCTTTTTCTTACTTGTGCACTTGTTTTGTTGACAAGCAATCGGCTATCACCATTATTGCAATCCCTGTAGCAATCATGTGATCTCAGTTTGTTTTTAATATCCTAACATGTGGTTTGGGTTGTTGTACGAAAAAAGGAGCACAACAGCATGGCACTTCCTCTGCCCACTACTACTCGGATCATGTTGTATGTTGTTATATGCATAGCAACAAAATAGAATCATTCACCCTTGCTGCAGGTGCTGCGGATTCGAAGCAACCATAACCTCGCTAATAGGTCCATAGCCACAACGGTTCCCTGGACTTGTACGAGTAGTCAGCTACTACTACTAGTAGACTACCCTACCATCATCTGTGGTGTTTCGGTTGGAGGGGAAAAGTAAAAGAGTTCAAGGGAAAGTTCGATACCTCACGAACAAGTGTGCGATTGGATGGATGACTCAAATCTCATAGTTTATGAATCCATCTAGAGTAGTATTAAGTCTGCGCAGCTTCGTGCTTATTATAAAGCTATCGGTGTCTTCCAACAACTTACCATACCAACAATCCTCGTCTTGTCACCCACTGCTACTTTTGCAAGTCTAGTAATAGTCTACGAATTCACCTACACAAAAAGTTATTCTATTATGATGCAAAAACACCCACTGGACCATCGGTATCAATTCCTATTAATTGAGGTTCCACTATCCTCATCACTCCATCATGCTATTGTTGTTGTTACACTCAATCGTCCACAAAAGTTGAATGCCATTCATGCTCCCCTCTGGCGGGAGATTGGAGATTGTTTTGGACGTCTCGGTCGTACGGGTGACGGTTGTCGTTGTATTTTGTTGAGGGGGAGTGGTCGAGGCTTTTGTGCAGGCATTGATTTGGCCGATTTGAGTTTCACTGACGGAACAGATACTACTACAAATAATAATAATACAATCAGCAGTATTAGTAGCACTGTCAGCGCAACGGGGACTCGCGCTGCTGCTGCTGCTGCTGCTGCTGCTGCTGCTGACCCAGCTCGTAAAGGACTCTCCATGGCGAGCAAGATACAACAAATGCAAGCCTGTTTTACTCAACTCGAAACATGTCCTGTGCCAGTTGTCGTGGCTTTGCACGGATGTTGCATTGGTGGTGGTATTGACTTGGCCTGCTGTGCGGACATTCGTATCTGCTACACCGGTACCACCTTTTCCGTCCGAGAAGTACGCATGGGACTGGCGGCCGATGTAGGAACGTTGCAGCGCTTACCGAAAATAACGGGAAATGAATCTTGGGTCCGCGATGTCTGTTTAACGGGACGAAATTTTGACTCGAACGAGGCCTTGCAAAACGGTCTTGTCAGTCAAGTAATATCAGATGGTAATGATCCATCGACGCAACTGTTGAAACACGGTATTCGACTGTGCCAGACCATTGCTGCCAACAGTCCTGTGGCCGTGGTTGGTACCAAGAAAGCACTCCTTTACGCACGAGATCATACAGTAGCGGATAGCCTGGAACAAATCATTTCTTACAATGTCATGGCGCTGCAGTCCGAGGATTTACCACAATCCATTCGAGCTGCCAAGGAGAAGCGCCAGGCCAACTTTCCAAATCTCTGGAAACAATCGCGGCTGTAGTACCTTGATCTGGCTTCCTAGCAAGCACCTACAGTGCAAAATAGTGGCAAGCACAATTCGGCGGTAGTTCCAGCAGCACCCTCTAATTCATTATTGTTGCTATTATTATTTCAACTGATACGCGTTGATAAGGTTGGGATGACTTGAGTGAGCTAACCAAGCTCAGTTTTAAGCTCAGCGTGACACTAGCTTACACAGGTCTGAAGCAACGGCGACAAGCTCACGAGACAATAATTGGTCGTGCAGAGGCAATCGCGGACATTGCCGAAGATGAGATTGCCATGTGATGTGTAAGTGCCATTGACTCAAGCACAGTCGACATGAGTTAGCGTAGCCAGGTTGACGGCGAGACATGGTCATCATGGCATTCTCGGTTCGAAACGATTAGACAACTCTCTAGAGACAAACAATTTCGTCAACTCTTGCGCACCGACACCTCCGGTTTTATTGGAAACATCGTTCACTCCACCGACATTGAAGTTACGCCTACACAGCGATCGCTTTACTATCATAAATTCTTCGTTTATTGTACTACTGTAGAGATATTGGTAGGCAAAATTTTGAATGACTGAAGGACTACGGTTTTGCTATTCCTTCATTGTGGGAGACAACAAGCTATCCGCTAACTACACCAGCAACCACAGTCGCAGCCAATTTTGTCACAGTTGATACCAATAGTCTCGAGTGGGTACTCTGACTCGTTCTTCAGAAAGCAAAGCCCAATAGGCACATCCCCGCCAAGCGAAGTTTCGTGAAGCCATATTCGTTTGAGCTCGGCCCACTCTGCCCCCCATTCAATGGGAATTGAACCGGTCAGACCAGGATTGTCTTCTAGTTGGAGCACTTCAAGTTTCGATATCTCGGACCACGATACAGGGAGGCTTCCAACAAAGGAATTTCCAGCAATCGACAACCATGATAAACTCGAAGATAATTCGCTCAACGATGCCGGCAGCGTTCCGTCCAATTTATTTTCGGAGAGATGTATCTCAACAACATTCGTGAGCTTAGAGAGCTCGTCTGGGATGCTCCCTGTAAGCCCATTGAAGTCGAGGGCAAGCCCCTGCAGCTGTGTGAGTCTGCCAAGCTGCGTTGGGATAGTAGAGACAATGGCATTTTCGCGCAGTACAAGCGTCCGAAGCTGTCCGAGATTTCCGAGTTGCGTGGGAATCTGTCCGCGTATGTTATTGCTTTCCAGCCGCATGTGCTCCAACTTCGTCAAACGACCGAGCTCAGTCGGTAATGTCGATGACAGTTTTCTATCACCTGTGGCACGAGAAGATTGAACTTCACCTTCACCTGTCTGACTTGCCAGAGTTAACCACACCAGGTTGTCCAAAAGACCGAGCTCACTTGGCAATCCGCCTTCTAAGTCACAGCTGTGCAAATCCAAGCCCTGGAGGGTTGTCAGTAGACCGATCGTGCTCGGAATGATTCCTTTCAGTAGAGGATTGCTACCCAAGTCAAGACTGAGCAAACGTTTCCAAAGCCCAACTTCTTGGGGAATGCTTCCTCGCAGCTTCTGGTCGCGAAGGCTAACTTGAGTTAAGAGTTGATCCTTGTTACAAAGCAGCCCTTCATTCCACAAACACTCGTCGATATCGGCATTGATCCAGTTGCCCATGTCAAAATCGCTGCGGGTGTCGTTGCTATCCGTCACGTTGACTTCACCATTGACTGCGGCATAATAAAATGTGGCCAATGAAAATCGCTGGAGCCACTTCTCCTCAGTGAGACTGCTGATATCCTGCTCTTTCATCCATTTCAATGCAAGAGACTGAGCGGACATTTCGTCTTGTTGGATGGTTTCAACGCTGTACGATGGCAGTAAGCTTTCTATATCAACGCCATTACTGATGGGACCGGAGCTCGGTGCCTCTGTTGGCTTTTGGATTTCTTCATCTTGGATGATTTGAGAACTATAAGGGGAACCTGCATCTGTCACCGCCACGACCACAACTGCGATCCAAACTGCCGCGCAAAAACAACAGACACCAGCTCCCAAAAGGTTATCCCACAAACACTGCCAGCATGAACTTTTCGATTCGCTATGAATAGGATTGTCATCGTGTAAATGTTTCAACGCGTGCTCCAAGGGACTTGTATCGGACTCATTTTCTGCTACGTATTTGCCAGTTTTCCGAAGGTTTAGCTCATCTTCCATCAACTCAACGCCACCAGTGGTGGGATCCTGAAAGGCTCCAATAAGATTGTCATTACTCTTGGTGCTCTTCAAATCTTCAAGATTATTTTCTTCGCGAACACTGCAGACTGGTGACGACACCTGGTTAGAGTATGCCTTCCATTGCCGTTCAAGGTCCTCAATTTCATCTTGGAAAATTTCTGGTACAGGACCGGGATTTTTCTCCAACTCTTCTTGTTGCGCTCGAGCCATCTCGATTTTACAATGCAACTCTGGTGGCGGAAACGATTCAGTAGCTTCCATTGAAGGGCCGGGGTCGGGGTCACAGTTGAGTTGACGGTAGGCTGACATGGTGTTTGTATCGGTCGCGTATCGGTTCAGGGGCATTTCATTAACCCCGTCTTTCTTTGACCGTCTCTGAATGCCACTAGCATCCGGTTGGACACGCCTTCCTCGTAGATACGATGTAAGCATGGATCCTGGAGGATCGCCATGTCGGGACTGCTGTCTCGATTTTTCTCTGCTTTTCTGGTTAAGGTGCGATAGGCTTGAGTAATAGCTGTGATGGTCTGGACCCTTCCGACCAAATAGCTTCAAACTGTCGCAGTAGTACTCATCTTGAAACAACTCTCGCCCTTTCGGTTCGTCAAAAGGAACGCTGTCATCATCCTTACGAGAGAAGACATACGCTGACTGGTTTCTGCTGAGCGAATCTCCCCTGGTATACGGTCGCTGGTAAGGATAGTCCGGGAAAGATACGCGCGACGCAGCACTATGAATACTGCTGGTATCACTGGTGTTAACTGCTACGTATGCGGGAGGGTGTACCTGGTAGGTTTGTTGAAAGAGGGGTGAAGGAGCCCGTCGTAGATGTTCTCGAACATCCGCAGAAGCAGACGAAAGACTATCCGTCTCCCCGGATTGTACTGTTTCAATAGGATATCTCCGAGAAGGTGGAAGCTCTTGCTGTTGTTGTTCTTGTTCTTGCTGTCGAGTATGTTGTGACTGTGATGGGGCCTGATCGGTTTTCTGCGTTGGTGCAAAGGCTTGTAATTCTGGAACCTCCTCGGAAAGTTCCTGTGCTTGTGCTTTCAACATTGCTTTGGCCTCCAACAAACTGCTTCGTCGGCCTGCGCTGTGTTTGTACCCACTATCGATCATTTTTAACCTTGCTTGCTCAGTCGGGAGGCTATTGCTGCTCGCATCCATAGAAGAAAACAGATACGACAGCGGTCGTGGATTTCCCTTTTCAGGCACACCTGATATTGAATGACGCTTGTTCTGCATCCGTCTGACTTGAGAACCTGGCGAACGTTCCAATTTCTGACTCTGTCTTCCACTGTCAATGACGCTCCAGCGCCGTTTGCTGAGGCTACTGATCGTATCTAAACTGGTTGAGCTATTTTGCAATTTCTCACTTGCAACAGAGTGAGCTGTTTGCTTAGATGTGTCGTCGCCGTCGTTGTTGTTAATGCTGCTATTGTTGTTGCTTTTGCTCGGACTATCAACACCTTTGCTTTTCTTTGAATTTTTCCTGGCAATGGCCTTGTTTTTTAATTTTAGAGCAAATCCCATTACGTTGGCTTCTACCCGTGCGGTTCGATCAGCTAATATACGCTCATTCACTTCCCCGTCTTCCCCAGCGACCAGTATTTTTTTACATAAAGCCGTTAATTCGTCATCTTCATCCAAATCTGGTTGCATATGCCACGGAAGTTCTTCGTAGTCTTGTTCGTACCATGGTAGTTCGTTTTTATCGTGTTCTTCCGCCACGTGATTCGGATCGTTTACAGAAAGTGCTGAATCTTTCCATTGATTGTACTCTAGCAGGCCAGTAACGTGTGGTTCCTGATACACTACCGATATAGCTCCTCTCTCTTGCCGCGATTTTCGTTTTTGCGCCAGCACTACAACACTACCCATGTCGGTGTTGCTACTAACTTGTACAGCTTCTTCTTCGTCAATAACTTCTTCTTCAATGAATTCTTCTTCCTCTATAACTTCTTCGTACCGGAATGGTACCTGTTCGTCGGACAATGTTGTTGATTCCTGTGTTGTCTGTTGCTGTTGCTGTTGTTGCGGCGGCGGCGGCGGTGGTGGTGGTATTACGTTTTTGGAGGCGTTGGATGCTCCTTTACTTTGAGTTTCTTTTTCTTTTACACTATCTTGCTGTTGTTGTTGCTGTTGCTGTGATGATGATGGATTCGATTCCTTCTTGGAGGAGCTTGTCTTGGAGTCTTGACTGCTCTTGCTGCTATTATTATGTTGAGATTCGTGACTATATTTGCTTTTACTGTTTTCGTCCTCTTCTCCTTTTGTCGATGCGGGCTCTTCTACTTCTACTTGTCCTTGTTTGTCATGATTTTCATCATGATTTTCTTGTTCGTTACTGTTATTATTTGTGGGATGATCTATCACCGACTGCGGAGATGACCTTGCAGAAGAACTCTTGTTGGAAGCATTCGACTTTTGCGAGGCATCAAGTATTTGTTGTTGTTGTTGCTTGGACTGGTGGGAACCACTGTTGTTGTCACTCTGCGCTGATGTTGGTGTTGGTGCGGAGGAAGCGACAGGAACAGACGCTTTCGATGTTTTGCTCGATTCGGAACTGGAACTTTTTGATTTGGGTGGTGGCGGCGGTGGAGGTGCAGGAGCGGGTGGTGTTCGTTTGGTAGAAGAACTCACGCCGGAACTGCTCGTATCAAGAACGTTCTTTTTCTTGTTGTTGTTGCTATTGCTATTGTTGACTGGTGGAGCGGGTGTCCTTTTTCGCAGTGGAAAGCTGCTGCTTTCGTCACTACTACTGTCCAGCAGAGACGTAGTCTTTTTAGCAGATGGTGGAGGAGGAGGAGCTGGAGCAGCAGCAGCAGCAGCAGTTTTGGTCTTTTGTTTACGCCCAAAACCAAGACTGCTCGACGATGATTCTTCGCTACTGCTATCCAAAAATCCCATGATTATTTTCTTTTTGGAGATTGACGCCTTGAATTTTTAGTTGAAACCAAAAGAAAGAAATAATAGACGTGTACACCAGTAAACCTTTTGTCTCGTTTCTGCGACCAAGGCGTAATCTAGTATGAAAAAAGAATCGACTTTTCTTTCTGTAGAGTATATTATGTATTCTTTCGTTTCGTTTTCGTTGCTCTCGTTCACGTCTTTTGATTATCGTTGCTGTCGTTGCTGTCTGTGCTATTAGTTCATTGTATTACTAAAATGAAGATAAAAAGACAGACATGCTATTCTTATAATATAATCGAAATGCTATTCGTAGTTAGGTTGTTACGTGTGACTTGTGACTTATGTGTCAAAATAATAAAGTTATAGTCGTAAGTCGTAGTAGTCATGGTTTTTTTGGTTGGTTTCTCGTTCCAAATTTTTGATATCGACCAAGTATAGCATGCCCGGGTAGAAATTAGTGGTTCGTGCGTGTGAGATAATACTGTAATAGGATTATTATTAGCTACTCTATTAGTAGACTACTACTAGCTGGCCCTATTCTTAGTACTTTTTTATTGATCACGTCATCAACTATGGATGAAGGAGAGGGTTCCAGCGTACAACAGTAGTATTAATAGCAGAAAGTCATCAATCCACCGCTTGCTTGACTCGAACCGGCCTCGTGTGTGTAAAAAAAAAATCCTTTTTCAAGTCGGTTCTCTCTTTCTGAACAAAAAATCATGCATGAGGGCATCGTTCGCTGAAATAAAAAATAACAACAGACCGAGCAAAATTTTACGTCTTCTCTATGTGTGCGCGATTCTGCAAACAACGAAGAGGAAGACGAAGACGAACAGATAGGAGGAGGAGAGATAGTGTTACTGAACTGGCAGGGCGAGGAACGACGGAAGTGCGAAATAGTGGTACACAGTCAAAAGAAAAGGTGCAGAGGTGCACTTATTACTGTAATAAGAGGTGAGCAACCCTACTAGCTTTCCAAAAATTGACAACGCATCAAAAAACGATACTATTAGTCGTAGTAGAGAGTAGCATAGCTAGCTAGTCGATTATCATAGTAGTATAGTCTAGTAGTAGTCTAGTACCAGGTAGCCATCCGTCCCTGTTGGTGCCAGTTCTTTTAAATTATTTAGTTTTTTCGAGACCAAATTTGGTGACGATAATAATAATAATAGTAGGGTTAATTTTTTTAGTATACTATCAGAGTGTATAATATTACGTTGCTGGCTGCTGGTCATCGGTTGCGCGCGAATGATTACGATTTTGTGATGTTGTGACGAATAATGACCTTGACGCCAACAAAATCTACCAGGTACTACTAGGCTAGTAGTGTGTTGGAATGAGCTGCAAACTCTCAAGAAGGCCGAAAACACAACACATACAGACGCAACTTACTGTAACAGCAGGGGAAGCATTATATTATAATATTATTATATTAAAAGTAAATAATAGTATTATTTTGTTGTTGAGTAGTCATCATCATTATCTCCATTACAACTGTTACCACCAATAATAATAACCAACGACAACAACAACAACAAGACGACGAAAAAAAGAGTCTTTTTTATCCAGAGAAAGAAAAATGGTAGCAGCAGAATTCAACAACAACAACAATAGTAGTAACAGTAACCATATTAGTGGTGGTGCCGCTGTGACGACGGCATCATTATTATCCGCGTCACCTCCGGATCCTGATGGCACGTCTACTGTGCCATCCGATTCTGTTTTCATTCCTTCTACCAGTAGATCTGGTGATGGAGGTGCTGCAACGTTTGATAAAAAAAACCACAGTGATGATCACGACAATGCCAGTATCGGCAGCAGTAATAGTAGTGGTTCCCAAAGCAGTGCCACCCACGATACCCATACCAATACTCTTGGTACTGGTGACGTTGTTGACAATGACAATGCCGACGACGACGATGATATGACGGATCCTGAAACGGCCAAAGCTCGTTTGCGGGAAAAAATTCGACAACAGGCAGGATCACTGATTGGTCGAAATAGTACTAGCACTAGTACTGCTAGGACTTCTTCGAGGCTGCCTTCGTCCATTCGGACTTCGTCATCATCAGCAGCAGCAGCAGCACTGGCAGCAAGACTGAAACAACAGAATCGTACCTCTAAAGTGGGAAGAGGAGGAGAAGGTAGTGGTCTGTCGTTTGTGGCCAATGCTTCCAAAAACATGGAAGACAGTAATAGCAGTCTGACATCTGCAAAATATAGAAACAGAAATGTTGGTACTGCTGCTGCTGCTGCTGCTGCTGGTGCTGGTGCTGCTGCTGCTGCTGGTAGTGGTGGTGAAAGTGGTAGACCTTCCATGAATGTCGATGACAGTGATAGTACCTTGAACACTTCCAAACGATCCATCGTACGATTTGAAGATGATGAAATATCGGAAGGACCCGAAGAACCAACGCAACTACAACCTTTTGAAGAAGCTGCTAAAGCACCACCAGCAGCTGCAACAGCTGCAACAATCGGTCAAGATGACAAGAAAATGTCGGATGCTGGTCGTCCTGCTGCTCGTGGTGATATTGAAGAGGATTTACCTGAAATGGTTTATGAAGTCAAAGAAGAATATTGTGGTGGAGGAGCTAGAGCTTCTATTATCTTGTGCTTGATCTGTATGGTGGCATGGCTCGTAATCATTCCGGTGGCATTAGCCTCTCGAGACGACAATGACAACAACGACAACGACAATGATGTCACTAATGCCCCTTCCGTGGTATCTACGTTTGAAACGGAAGGTCCTTTTCCACTACCTACCCCGTCACCAACCGACGTTTTGGTAGCAGAACCCGAATCTACAACGGAACCAACAACAACGCCAGAGGAAGACACCAGTACCGATGCTCCCACTGTCACACCATCCTTGCTGTTTGAATTTCCAGAATATACTCTACCCGCATTGCAACAAGAAGATTCACCGCAATCTATGGCATTGACCTGGATGCTATCGGATCCCAACGTTTCCTCGTACTCCGTGGAGCGACAAATGCAACGATTCGCCCTGGCAACCTTTTACTACACAACCAATGGTGATGCTTGGACGCTTAATACCAATTGGCTCAAAACGGATACCGATAACGACGTGCACGAATGTTTTTGGTATTCTCAAGTTCCCGTTTGCAATGCGTTGCAAGAATACATTGTCATTGAATTAAACGACAACAATCTGGTCGGTGAACTACCACCAGAACTGGCTATGTTGACATCTCTTACGGAATTGCATTTGCAAAAAAATCAATTGCAAGGTGGAATTCCCACAGAAATCGCTACCGATCTTGCCGAAACCATGATTGCATTAGATCTTCAAGACAACCTTATGACGGAAGTATTTCCCACAGAATTGGGATTGATGACGAACTTAAATTACCTGTGGTTGAACAGTACCCGAGATGCCAACAGCTCCGGAACTTTGTTCGCCCCAATTCCGACAGAGGTAGCGTTCCTGACCAATTTGCAAGAAATGCATCTGTCCAACAACAAGTTATCTGGAACCATACCATCCGAGATTGCTCTTCTATCCCAGCTCGATTGGATAACACTGCGCGGGAATATTCTGTCTGGATCGATTCCGACTGAACTTCCCCTATTGCCATCACTGACGTGGTTGGATCTGGCCGAGAATAATCTGGTGGGAGAAATCCCAATCGAAATTGGTAATCTAAACGACACACTCCGTATCTTGCAACTTGAATCAAATGATCTCACAGGATTGATTCCCTTTGAAATGAATCGATTGACCAACGTTGAGATTGTCTTGTTGCACGACAACATGTTTACCGGAAATGTTCCCGTCGGCTTGTGTTACTTTCAACGCATTGGCAAAATCGATTCCATTTCAATTGATTGCGAAGAGGTGGAGTGCAGCTGTCGATGTGACTGCGCAGGTGATAGTGTACTTGAGTCATCATCATTTCAGCCAGAATTCGACGTTGCCTCCATCACGGCCTTTCCTGAAAGTATTACGGAAACTGCCACTTCTTCACCGATCGTTGAAGAAAGTAATACAACTGTTCCAGATGCCGCTGTGTACCCTACGGAGACTGTTGACTTGAACACGACAGTCGTTACCCCAGAGGCCACTTTGGAACCTGCTGTTGACTTGAACAAGACAATCGTTGCCCGAGAAGACACTTTGGAACCTACTGTTAACGTGAACACGACAGCCGTTGTCCCAATAGAAACGACCACTGCTGGGTCAGATTTTGCCGAGGCAGACACCACATTTGCCCTCGAAAACAATAGTACAAGTGCAGTCGCCAGCAACACCACAAACACCACAATTTCTTCTTAAAAATGAGAGGAATCCCCCCACCCCCCCACCCACCCACACACGTCTTTTTTTGTGTCCCTTGTTTTGTCGCCAAAAAGAATATCGCAGTTCTGATGAACTGGCGTCGTGCAGCCAGCCGCACATTATATTTTGTACAGTAGAACAAAAAGAAAACGATCAAATTGTTATACAGACTTTTTATTTTTCCTTTTTCCTTGTTCTGCTAGTAGTCATAAATCAGTAGCTTTGGTTCACTGGCTGTCATTATGATGTCTTTGTTTATGGAACGAAGTAGAGTACTATCATGACACTATTGTTTTACGTTTGGCTGCTGACAGGACGAGGCTGGTACATGGACGGCCTTTGGGGTTGATACAAACCACTCAAATTGTCCAACCAATCTTCCAATGGCATCCCGAACCGATCGTACTGGTGTACAATAAATGATCTCTGTCCATCAAAATCGATAAAGTATCCCTGATCATCGGTAAGATCGTACGACAAACTCAACCACCGTCCCTTCGATCGTTGTTCTGGATCGTCAATGTAGGGTTCAATAGAAGCCTGACGCTGTGTCATATTTCCTAATTCCATGTTCCGTTTTCGTTTCTCGTTAAAGATCATGGCGCCCTGTGATCCGACCGTATGGACCAATCCGACGCGATTCCGTTGCGGTTGAGCGTACGGTAACTTACCCGCATAGTAGTACAAGTAATTATGAATCGATTGATCATCACCATTCATTTTGTTGCAACAGCACTTTGGATCTTGCATCCACAATTTCATCTCGTCAACCATATCATTCAAATACTGTAGCATTGCATCTCGCGTTCCAATAGTAGTTCCACTGCACAGCATGGGATGATTGACAATTGGTTTTGTTTCTGGTTTGCACCGTTCTACTGGTTGTTTAACCAACCAGTGTGTTGTTTGCATGATGCGGTGTTCTTCAAAGACTTGTAATTGACCGTCCCGTACGGGCGGTGCATCGAATCCAAACGGATTTCTTTGAAAAAAGGTATCTCGAACATCTGTTACCAAAACAGGACCCGTACATTCTTGACATTCCAACAAATAATCCCGCAACAATCCGAATCGTCCCCATCGTACTTTCAAATCAGGATACGGATGAGCACACGTCATAACTTCTAAATCATGACTGGTGAGTGTTCTGGTAGCAATCGTCGTCGTCGTCGTCGTCGTCGTCGTCATTTGCTGTTGAAGTATATTTGTGGTACAATTTACGAGCGTCAAACGTTTCATCGTTACATTTTGACTGTTCAAGTAGTCTTCTACTCCGGGCAGTGGTTGTGGAGAAATAGCCAATATGACATGTCCTTGAAATCCAGTATTCCGTAAAGATCCTACAAAACGTTTGTATTCACGCACACCATAATTGGTAGCCATGCCCATGACTGTAGCATCACGACATGAACTCCTTCGTTCTTCTACTTGCTGTTGCTGTTGCTGTTGTACAAGTACCTGTTGTTGTTGAGTTGCTTCTCTTGGTATACTGACACTGGTGGTATGTTCCTTCTGTCCGTCATCATTTACTGACAACATGGAACGTGTTGATAACAACAACGAGTGATGATGATTATTATTATTATTGTATTGATGATTGGAGGATGACGATGAATATGACAAATAATTGTTATGGTGTACCAATACCAAGAAGCAGATCCCTGCGACAGTCACAAAGAAACCTTTGTTTTTGTTCAATACTACAAAAACCAGAGCTTGATTTGGTCGTTGGAAAGGTTTTATGCTCCCTTTGCTCTTTGTTGGCTTCATGATATTATATTTTATTATATTATATTCTATTATATATTGATGGCAATGATTCTTGTAATGTTCGTGTGTCACTATTCACTATGAACCAGACACCAGACCATGAACTAGTGCGTATGAGCTGTAAATCCAAGTATTGTACAGTACCTGGTACTGGACAGGATGACGATTGAGTCGATTTCCTGTTGGTATGTTGAGCTTAAAAATTATTTATCTCGAAAGGAAATGTTGGTCCTCTTTACAATACTACGTAAAGTAGTAGAGTAGCTACTAGGGTATGATGATTGATAATCATAGCCACCTATCAGTAACTGTATGTGATTAACAGAAAATGTTCAACGGATCAGCGTAAAAACTAGCTATTCTATTATTTTACTAGTATGATTATTATTTTTTGGATTCGGATGAAGACTACGGTAGTAGACTGACTAGCTACTACTCCGGGTACTAGGTAGTACTGCTGGTTTGTCGTACCTAGCTAGCTACCGTACTACTACTGTACTTTTAAAAAAGTGATTAACGGAAACCCAGTCGTGCATAATATGACAATGCACAAGTGTGCGACCCTTTTTGGGAAGCAACTACCAGGTACAGTAATCCAAGCTCCTATCTAACCTCGACGGCCGCTCTGATCATCATGACGATGAACAGATGAAACGCAACAACAACTAAAAATACCCTCTACTAGACTAGTCTACTACTAGTAGCTAATAGTCCTCACTCTAGCTCGACCACCGCCAATCCAACAAAAAGGAGAAATTACAAGAGAGAGTAAAGGTAGCTTTCTGTATTTGAATCATTTTGATTAATAATAATCGTTTTGATTATTTAGCAAAAGAAAGGACTACCACGAAATAAAAATAATAATAATAACAATAAATATTAATAATGGCAAGCTTTGCTACGCACCTCGATGACGATGATGACGATGACGATGACGATGACAATGCTTTCTCCTCCGAACAAGATGATGAAAGAGGAGATGATAATTACAAAGGCATAGCACATGCTCTGGGAACCACCACTACATCAGCAGCAGCAGGAGCCGACGACGACGCTGCTGCTGCCGATGACAATGCGAATAGTAGTGAGAATGATGACGACAATGATGACACTGCGAATCATGTTCAGTATCACAGTGGTGGCAAACGCTTTGGAATGATGAACAGTAAAAGTCTCAGTCATCATCAGAACAATAGCAGTGACAGCTACAGTAAAGAAGAAGAAGAAGAACATGATGATGATGACGACGACGAAGGCAGCGACGAAGAAGCACCGACTATAGTACATAATGCATCTGCATCTGCATCTGCTGTTTCAGAACAACACTATCATCACAATTATTACCCGACAGTAAATGCTGCTGCTGATACTACTGCTGCTGCTGCCTCAAAAGACATTCGTAGTAACAGCATCAGCAACAACAGCAACAGCAACAACAACAACGCCCATACGAATGTCGACGATGGAGTAGAAGACTTGGATAGTACTAGTGATAACGATGATTCCGAAGAAACGGAGGAAGATGACGATGACGACGACGATTTACCACTGGCGACACCGTATCCGTGGAGTCAGCAAGATTACGCCTTGACCTTACACCACGACCCTAAACCTCGCAAGGCTATTGGAACGGGAATGGTTTACTTGAAACGATTGATCATGGACGTAGTACCGGATGATAATCAGGAACGTTTTCCAGAAGAATCAACTATTCTAACTGCTCCTGGTGCCAAACAGTTGCTCAAGAAACTATTGCTGAAGACAAAAGAAAAGGTCGGCCAATTAGCAGGAGGTGGACGAGATGACGAGAACAACGACAACGAAGATTTGGACGACGACGACGACGACGACGATGAGGATGACAACAAGAAAGATAGTGATTCCACAAAAAAGAAACGCAGGCATCTTCCGGGACCTCGATTTTGGACCGATCTAAACAGGGAAGATGTTCAAGATTTGCATCCACCGGGAGGGAAAAAGAAAGTATCGTCACTCTTTATGAAAATCTTACAGGTCGTGGAGAGTGCTCATCCGCGCAGCATTTCGACACGTCAGATCATTCGAGAGTGTGCCCTCACCTTGCCAGCAGGAGTTCCACCGGGAAATATGGATGCCAAGGAATACCTATGTTGTATATTGCACTTTTTGTCGTCGGAATGGATGTCACCCGATACGACGCAATTACCAAATCTCCCCTTGATCAAATCGTCGTCCTCCAGCACTGCTGTTACTTCGGCGATGGAAATGGCAGCAGAAAATGAACAAGATTTGGAAAAACGAAGCTACAAAAAATCTTACAACTGGAAACTGCAGCAAGATTTGCAACCTTTGGTACCCGAATTGGAACGATTCTTTTTTTACAGTCCTTCCACGGGCATCCCGGAAGGATCCCCCTTTTCGCTACAGGCCTTATTATCCAAAGCGACTGCTGCTGCTGCTGCTAATAGTGGCAGCGGCCAGTCAGAGGATGTGAATAAATGGAAACAAAACAGTACCAACGGCAGCCAAAATGCTTTTCCATGGATTTCTCGCGTACGTTTCAGTCCCCGACCACCCGATCCAAAAGCCGGAAAAAAGGCACTGGGAGAAACAACATTCTTACTCAAGGGACAACCATTTCCGGCTCGCATGACGGGAAAGAAGCAAACACCAGCCAACACAGCAGCTGGTGCTACTGCTAGCGATTGTGGTGGTGGTGGTGGTGGGAGCACAGCAAAAAGAAAAACAACAACCAAAGCGACGAAGTCATCGACTGCCACTAAAACAAAAAAACGAAAGGCAATTTCGCCAGTCATTGACAATGACAACGAATCGGTAGCCAGCAGTAGTGCAGGATTTGCCCAGAGAATGAATCAAGGAAAACAATTACCATTCACGTAACTACATTTTTAACACTGAAAACTTACAAAGACACGATTATTATTTCAAGTCGTACTGCATGCGAAATAGTAAAATGGAAGAAAGTTAGGTTTCACCTACCATTTGAGTAAGGAAGCGCTCCTATAAGCTCAGCTTTGCTTTTGGAGAATATCTAGGTTGGAGTGGGGGCAGCCATCATTGGCATAGCTTGTTGACAGTGCAATAGTCGCCCTCAACCCCCAAGACGATACACGTACCTATTACTGCTCCAAGTAGGTCTACTAGTCTAGCAGACTGCTCAAGTACTGTATTCGACGGTAATTGTTTCGAGTTAACCCTAATTTCTGTACGTCTGCAGTACGGTACGTAGTCGAAGGAATGAGGAAGATCGTATCGTGGAAAATTGAAGAATAAAATCCAAAACGTGGAGGCCTTGACTGCCATCTACCCTAAATTCAAGAATGCTCCATTTGGATAAATATGCACATGCATCCTATCATTTAAAAATTATCATTCAAATCTGGACAGCCACCTTGCATCTTCCTGGAACCCTAATACTTGGTAGCTATAGCTAGCTGCAACATTCATACATCAATAATTTATCTACCAGCTACAAGATACTTTCAATGAATTCTCCGTTCTTCTTGTACACATCGAAGTTCAATGGCAAAAAAAATCCAATCTTCCTGGAGGTGTGTTGATCTGGATGCCTCCCAAAACTGTAGTCAATTCACTGGTAGTACTGTTAGAAGCATCGCTCGGAGATCCTGCTTTGATGATTTTCCCCATCATTTCCTTTTGAGCATCGTACAGGGCGTAGGGAAGTTCGACCATGGCATCTTCGGCCTTTTCTAGCCGCTCAGCGTAGGGCATCAAAAGACTTCCAACAAAGTACTGTTGCGCATCAACAGGGTCTTGTGGCATGGTGGCCTTCTTTTGCTCTCCCGCATGAACGGGCGACACGTAACCTGAGGCAGCAACGGCACTTCCACAACACGCACCACCGTTCACTCGACCACGACGTTCTACAGTTCCGACGTTTCCAGCACTGTCCACGCCAACGTGAGGACCATGGACAATCACACAGCTTCCTCCATCGGGGATGTGGGCTGTCATGGCACCGAAACTGGTCACACCTCCCCAGGGAAATCCGGCCAAACCACCCATATTAAAATTGGTGTCAAAGACGTTGGAAAGCTGGGTTTCAAGAGGGCGGCTCGCTTCATCACAGCACAGGGAAGTAGCGCAGAGAGTCTTGGAGTCTAGTTCGTAGCCCCTCTTGACGAGTTTGGCGCGGAGGTAAGTGATAAGCTCGGAGTTAGTCTTGGCACCAGGGAAGATTTCTGTCACTTTGTCAAATTTTTTCGTATCGATCAACCCAGTAGGAACAGGCTCCTGTGTCTTTTTGCGGAAAATCTTTTTCAAAGTGCCAAACAGATGCAATTGCGTTGTCGACTCCTGTGCCACAGGTCGGACGCTCACAGCAGTCGAGGGGCCAAGGAAATGCTGCTGGGAAGGAACAACAAAAGCAGAAGTCGCATGGAGAATTGAAAGTGCTACTAAAATGAATCTCATGGTATTATTATAGTGTAATACTGAATATGCCTTTTTTGGTATCTTGTTGATGATGTTGTGTGGGAACTGGGAGCTGATGTACCGGTTTGAGGTACGTGCGAGAGTTGAGGGACTTAATTAATTGCTTCAAGAAATTCACCAACGTCATCAGCATGTTTAGACCAGTCAGAGCCAGCCGAAGGCAACGTGAGACAAGGAGACCCGAATCCGACGTCACCGGAATGACCCGGAATGCCCCATCCCGTCTCCCACTCAGAAACAGGAACACATCGGGAGAAATCAAATACGACTATTCCCACTTCGGGGAAGAAGATCCACTCGCCAGGCTGCCGAAGCCAAGGCCTGACTCGTAGCCCAGCGTCAAATCCCTACCAAACAAGGAAGGGCCTAGACCTGGATCCAGCAA
>Ga0100402_1003063_pt1 | contig 18433 bp, 16 predicted proteins | sample CryGeyme20150102_FD_80419 | JGI IMG/M metagenome (GOLD analysis project Ga0100402, IMG submission 80419) | Groundwater microbial communities from Crystal Geyser aquifers in Utah, USA - Crystal Geyser metaG 2015-0102 | ecosystem: Environmental > Aquatic > Deep subsurface > Groundwater | place...
ATATTACTTAAGCCCAACAAATGCTACTTCCAAAAACAACCCCGGGATTGTGTTTTTCCCCATCCCGGGGCAGTTTTGGAAATCCCGGGGTAGGGATATCCCTTGATTGGTGACAACACATTGTTTCCAGCTGGACGGAGAAGCCGGAGACCCTCCCCCCTCTTTTTTCGAGGGAGAACAGTTTAGGGTCAATTACCGCCCCCTTTTTCAAAGATACGATACGAAGGATACGCTTCGCTCCTCTAATCTAGCTACAGTAGTAGTTGTAGTAGACTACTTCTTCATCTGCCTGTTATTTATAACAAAAACTAATAGATCCACAGATACAACACAGTGAATATTCGCCACTCTCAATTATTAAATTAGACTAGTCACCATGAAGGTCCTTTTTGCTTATCTCTTTCTTGCCGTCGCTTGCCTCCTCTTTGGAAATGCCAATGCGTAAGTTTGAACTATTGTAGGGTTCTGGACGAGTTACTTCTGTTTAGATTGCAGTCTCTCTCATATATCAGCCATCTATTATTGCATCGTCCATTGTGTCATTGTATCCTTCTCCAGCGAGGCCAAGGTCACCCACAAGGTCTTTTTCGATGTGGTAAGTGCTTCAATGGTTTCAGGTGTATGCTACAGAAAGAAGTTTGTTTATCAATCGGTCATCCCATCCAGCAGCCAACGGACTTACCTATCTCTACCTTACCTACGTCCATTTTTTTAATCGACTCAGGAAATTGAAGGAAGCCAAGACGGTGGACGTATTGTCATGGGACTCTTCGGCGACGATGTACCCAAGACTGTTGAAAACTTTAGAGCTTTGTGCACTGGAGAAAAAGGAACAGGAAAGTCCGGCAAGCCCCTTCACTACAAGGGTTCCACCTTCCATCGTATCAGTAAGGCTCTTCTATCAGATTGTTGGATCAAAGGACGCATCATTAAAAAATTGTTTAACAAATTTTGCTGCTCTTTCCTTTTTAAATTTCGTTTTCACAGTCCCCAATTTCATGATCCAAGGAGGAGACTTTACTCAAGGTAAGCCCTATTTGCCCTATTTGCTGGGTCTAGTTTTGACGATCATGGGCATATCCGTCTAATTGTTGATACATAATTTGATCCTTACTTTTTCTTCAACAGGTAATGGTCGTGGTGGCGAATCTATCTACGGAGAAAAGTTCGCCGATGAAAACTTTAACCTGAAGCACGAAGGTCCAATGTACTTGTCGATGGCAAATGCTGGACCCAATACCAATGTAGGTATTCACTGCATGAAATGTTTGCCATGTGAATTTTTATCAGATCTCAAATATCACGCACTAATTATACACTTACCTTTTGCTTTGATGTCTGCACATACTCTTTGTCAAAAATGGCTGATCAAAAATGCAACTAAATTTGGATCCCAATCGCATTATCAAATTATCTGAATATATATCTTGCAGGGCTCCCAATTCTTCATCACAACCGTCAAAACATCCTGGTTGGATGGACGCCACGTTGTTTTTGGAAAAGTTCTCGAAGGCGACGACATTGTTAAGAAAGTTGAAAACTACGGTTCCAACTCGGGAACGCCCAAGACTACCGTCAAAATTGCGGATTCTGGAGAACTCAAAGAATAAAACAGATTGCGCAGATTAACATGATGTCTTGCAGCCAAGCAACCTTGAACGAGACGGGTCAGGCACTTTCCTTATTCATTGAGAATCGATGGTGACTGTTTGCAGATACCAATCAGAGTAGTTTGGCCTATTGGATTGCGGAATTTGAAGTAAAACACACACCAGAGACGGACTAGATGTCAACTACACTTTGTTTTTAAATAATAGTACTAGTCATTGTTGGTACTTCAGCGTCATCCAGGACGTGATATGTTCATGGATACATAGTGCACCCAGAACAGATTTGGTTTTCTCCGCACAGTTACCATGTGTGGGTGAAAGAATTACTCCGAAATAGTGTCAGTATTTTTATCCAAACAAGTATAATCCATTCCCGAATAGATTATTCTTTTGCGGACGATCGCCATTTGGGCAAAGTACTACACTAGCTATCTAGAAGTTTTTTCCCTCCACAGGCTGTGTCACACAATCGAATGTGCTCTTTCAGTTTGGGCATGTTTGCTTGGGCCCGCCCGCACTTGTGGCATTTGAGTCCCTCCTTGAGACGGTTTTCCCGGTATTGAAAGTCCGTGTCACCCTTTTCGACCGCAATGAAGACTTCTTCCAAGGGGACAAAAAATGTTGTAGTGAAAGAGTTCCAGTGTTTCTTATGTTTCAGACAGGGAGAGTCAAAATCTTGTGAAATTACGTGCATGTGCAGGTGTTTCATGGAAGGAACGGCATGAAATCCGTATCGATACTCTGAGCGTGAGCCATTGTCATTGTTTTCTTCGTCTTCAACTTTGTTGTTATCGTGCACCAATTTGTTGGCCACTCGTTCCATATGTTTCAACAGGGGAACATCGTCGGTGGTCAAGTCTCGAACCGATTGGTACCGTTCATGTCGTTGTCGGGGCATGACCAGGAAGTGATGCTTGGCTTTGGGATACTTATCCTTGATGGCAATCACATCCTCGTCACAATACACAACAGAGGGATCGGATGGATTATCCACAATTTGAAGCAATGCATCGGCCCACCCCTCTGCACTGTTTTTGTGGCGTTTGTTGGAGACGGGTTCATGTTGGTCCTCCGGTTTCCTCTGCTTGGTGCCCAGAGCTGAAGGCTGGTATTGGACTCGCGAGGATCGTGGCATCGTTTGTCTTTTCCCTTTTACGAATGCTGCAGGCTGCTTATCTTTTGATTGATTTTCTGCGTAGGTCTGTCAATTATTTATATAGTCTTTGTCTTGTTGTGGCCTGGTGGGGAAAACGTGAAAAAGCAATGGTGTTTTATGCTAGTAATGAAGTTGAATGGAAGTCCGTCCATCGTTGTTTCGTACGGTAGCTACTAGTAGTATTGCCTTGATGTCAACGTGCGCCCGCCCAGATGAACAACAGTTACTTGAAAGCCGTTTTTGTATAAAACCAAAACCAGCTATGAATGTTTGAGTTCAATTTGACACCGAAACGTTTATCCCTTCTCGTAAGACGACATTATGTACAAAAAAATTATTAGATTGGCTCGAGTAGACCGAGTACGACGTGCATCACTTTATAAATTGAGAGAGTGGTAACCCCCATGCATGGCAGCACAATCAACCAACACAATCCCCCCCCAAACGCTTATTCATAGTCCCATTGTTTCAAGTATGCAATCTGACTTTGTTGTAGGACGTTGGCAGGACGTTGCTATTCCGACCAACTTGTGCGGGTTCTTTTCCTCGAAAATTGCACTGGCGTCTTGAGTTCTGGGATCGAAATGGCAGATACGTTCATTAATTGCTAATGGAGAAAACACCGGAACAGATGTGTCGTATGTCCGTTAGGGTTGCAAGAAAGTATAGCAAAGAAGAAGGATGAGTCTTGAAAGTGGCTCGAGTAGTAGTCAAACAATTCCATTGATTTCGCGAGGCCGTGATACTGGGGCGGGCAAAGAATGGACGAGAAATCTTGCATTGACAAGATGATGTTCGCTCTTGAATTGACAAGATGTTCTCGGAGCTAAAATGTGGATGTAAAATTGTATTTTTATGTGTTACGATGCATTAATTTGAGCGTGTTAACAGGCATGTTGCTGTCTACTAGGAGTAGTCATTTTCAGTGTGTATCTTTGAACCGTTGCTTTCACCTCTGCTTCAATCAGGGCGCCATTTCACCAAACTAAGTTTCCTTCCTTCGAGGTTGACGCATTCAGTTTTATAAAGTTGAAGTAGGAGTTGCAGCACAGATAGTGGTAGACATATTCCAAGTCAAACTTGATTTCGTACCCAGCCACTGCAAAATATCTTCTGTACTCCGCAATAACTGTATCATTCATCTCTTGGGCCAGGACGTTTTCAAGATAGTGTCGTCGACGGAAAGATACCATGATTTCCCCCAAGGCAAGAACTGGAAAAAAGGCAATCATGAGCAAATAACGAACTTCGGCGAAAACCACTAGAGCGTAAATCAAGACTGACAAAAAAAATCCCAATAGAAGGCTCATGGCAATCGTGTATCCCAAAAGGTAGTTACGGGGCGTTTTGGAACGATCATCAATGGCTTTGACAAAACCTTTCCAGGTTATGTTATCAATGCCCTGCAAAAAACGGGGTGGGTGGATGCGAGATGCCATACCCAAAGCATAAGGCTTTCTTCCAATCAGATCTTCGTCAAGATAAAATCCAAATTGACTGCTGTCAATATCCGATCGCACGAGACTTTCTTGTGTGTCACTTTCCGTTGCCTTTCGAAAGATAATGAACGAGTTCATACCATCCATAAAGGTAGGTTCAAACTGATACGCAATTTTGTATCCGTGCAACAAGAAGCGTGATTTGTAAGTTTCGACCAAGAGGGAAAACATGGGGTGGATCTTCTTGCGTTGGAAGCGTCGTTGGTAGTAGGTATCGACGGCAAATGCAATGGCAAGGATAAGGCCGCAAATGACAGGAGCGCCTTTAAAGACGATTTCATAGTACCACAATAAATCGGGAAAGAACACGGCCAAGAACCAGATAGTAGGTACCAGAATACAAATCTTGTAGAACCACGTAATTTTTGTTTGATATTGTTGGTAATGGTGAACTTCAGTGCTGAATTCACACCAGAGCCCATCATTGACATGTTTCAAGAAGACTGGCTTGTATCCGCTCGTAGGAAATACAGAGAAAGATTGCTTGGCAAACCAATTCTTGCAAATATAAAATCCGTTGTCCTCCTTCTTGATGTCCACAAGAACCGCATCGACCTCCTTGTCAAGCTCTAGAGCGTAGGGCATATCGGAATCAGATTTGGTCGGGTCTGTCATCTTGTCAATGAATGATTTGGCTTCTCTGTTAGAAAAAGATACAGTAATAAAAAGAAAGAAAAAAAATTACAAAAGAACTGAATGAGCAGTTGAGCTCTCTGAACGTCGGAGGGGAGGATATGGTACTTAGCCAAATTCTTTATGAACAGCCGTGCGTAGGAGTTAATAAGCGATGCAATGTCTAAATCGAGCACGCAACGCATTTCCGAGAGGAGGGCGATACTCTACAGTATCATCTTCGCAATCCATCAAGTTTTCCGACAAAAAATAATGGAGTAGACTACTACTAGCTACTACTAGGCGTAGTCTAGTAGTAGTAGACTACTACTAGCTACTAGCTAGAGTGGCACTAGTAGTAGACTACTACTACTCCTACTAGCTAGTAGAGTAGTAGACTACTACTACTAGCTAGTAGAGAATACACTACTAGTAGAGAGTAGACTAATCTTCAGATTTTCTAGGTCTTGGCTTCGCACAGCTTTTTCTCTTGTTGAATTGTGAACGTCTGAATTAGCATAATTGGACCAGCAAAAGTGGAAAGCGCATCGACAGAGCACAGAGCACAATAACTTCGATGATTATTGGTGCTCTAACCTCTAACATACCATAAACATGATGCCCGCGAAAACACATAGTAACCGCCATTTGTCAGAGGACTACCAAACCGCCTGCTGTGATGAGGCCGAGAGAGTCTTTGATTTTCGCTCAAAAGGTATGTCGCAGCATCCTGTAGTAATCTGGGAAACGCATACAAACAAACCTCTCGTTTGGGTAGTGCCAGATTTATTAACTCAAAACGAATATCAGTACGTCTTGGAGCAAATCCACCAACCTCCATCTACAAGTACTACTAATGCTCCAATGCTGTTTGGCAAAAACATACCCCATAAACTACAGTTGGCCGATTTTTGGATGGACGGAAAGAAAGAAGGACTCTCCTCGGTGTTATTGCCTCGCATACAACACGAATACCAACAACATTCCGAAAAAAATTCCAACAGTCAGAAAGCAGCCACTGACGAGTTCACCGACAACGCGATCCACAGTGTAATATCTGGTTGGAGAATAGTCAAGTTAACAGAAGACGAAGAATTTCCAGCCCACCAGGATGGAATGGATCAGGAACATGATGAAAGCACGCAGCAAGTTTCGGTATCTACGCATTCTGTCATACTTGATTTTGTGAGCCGCACTACAGAAACGGCAGAGTTGGAGCATCCAAAATCCGGAGCAATTCGCTTCTATTACCGACAATATCCTTTCGATGGACCGTATCATTACCGTGTGGATGTCTACGTACCTCCTGGATGGGCTATTATCATGGCGCAACGAGCTGATCTTTGGTATGCCTTTCAGCCAAATCCAGACCCCACATCTTCTGTCTGTCGATACGTTGCACAAACGGGATTGCTACAACAATTACCGTCCGGTATGACTGTCGAAACCCTGCGACATGGAGGTCCTGTTACCTTTAGCCTTGGTCCTGGTCTGATGGAATTGCTAGAGGCCGAAGCCGAGGCCGGTCTGGGTGACGGTAGTCCTCGCGGTTGGGGCCAACAGTCGATCGACCCTAAAGCCACCTTGTGGCGGCTTGGGAAGCCATTGATGTACGCACGTAGTAACCCTGCCACAGCGAGGAGCAAATATGTTGCATCGCGAGATAATATTTTACCAGGACTCGCAAAAGAGCGTCGCTGGTCCATGGTAAACCAAACCAATACTACAGAATCGATCCTCGAAAAAGCTCGTCGTCGCAAGTCACTGCAGTTTGAAGTTGACCCAGTACGCAATCAAGTCTCCTATTCTGTACATCCAAACTTGCCTAAAAAACAATATAAAAATGACGAAAAGAATGAGTGCGACTCTGTCACCAGTCGAACAGTTGAGATTATGGATTTTAGTGAATCTTACCGCAGCGAAGATGAGTCGTTCGTCATTCATGCTGTTGCCGCCGCAATAGGTCAAAGTCATGACCACCAGAGACGACAGCCATCCATTCAAGTGACACGAAAACCCAAGCGAGATTCCAAAGTTGGAAAGCTAGTAGAAGCCTTTCAGTCCTCTTGATTGTTGGGTAGTATGCCCGATTGCAGATAGCCAATTCATAGTGACGCACAATAGCTCTAAACCAGATTTTCGACTTGAAATAATTAGTAAGCACAGTTAATCTTACCTCTTACGTCTTACTTGCTTGCAACGCCTTTTGTCCTCGGTCGTCCACACCCATGCTCTAGCTAGTCTACTAGTAGTAGTAGACGCTACAGTACACAGTTGACAAAACAACCCACTTTTCCAACACTGTATCAGCGCTAAACTTTTATCTTAACCTCTAGTACGCAGCAACCATGGTATCCAAAAAGCAGGTATGTCGATGACACCGGAGGGGGCAGCTCTGAATGATTCTTGATGCCCGGCCCGAGATGGTTCGTCGTCGAACGTACACAGATGACGAATCTGGAATACAAAAGAACGAGCAAGCAAGCAAGCAAACACAGAGAGAGATGATCACGTAGTCAAAGTCTCTTTCCACGGCGAGATAGCTGCGGTAACTCATTTGTTATGCATTCCGCGATCCGTTGATTCCAAAGAGAAAAAAGTGCGTGCTACCGCAGGCGAAGTCTTTGGAATTACGGTAGCGCAGTGCTGCCAATGAGCTACTTCAGCTTCTCTACCTTTTGCTTAATTACTTGCTTGCCTTTTGTTGCCACCAGATTTGCTCCTCTCAAGAATCGTTTCATTCTTGAGAGGTACCTGTTGCTACATCTAGACAAACCGTCTCAAGGCGCTCGGTCGCAATCATTGAAGGGTTTCTTGACTTGAATCTAACTCATTTGTATTATTATTTCATGCTCCTTTTATACCCACGAGCACAGAAAAAGCAACAGGACTCTGTCAACAGTCGTCTCAAGCTTGTTATGAAGTCCGGAAAGGTTCTTTTGGGGACAAAGGCTTCCATCAAGGCTCTGCGCAAGAGCAAGGCCAAGATGATTTTGATTTCCTCCAACTGCCCGCAGTTGCGCAAGTCCGAGGTTGAGTACTTGGCCATGCTTGCCAAGGTAACTGTCCACCATTACACTGGGGATAACAGTGCCCTGGGAAATGCCTGCGGTAAACTCTACAATTGCTCTATTATCAGCATTCTGGACGAAGGTGACTCGGATATCTTGTCGGCTGTTTAAATTGAATAGTAGATGCGAGTTGAAAATAAACCACTTTGTAAAATTATTAGTTACCACTTACCACGTCGGCATTTCTAAGATCTACATGATTTTTCTTGCCTTTTCTGACTGAGCAACCCTTCTTGGATCTGGTTCCCCTTCGTGCTTCCCATAGTACTAGTACTACTAGTCATGTTAAGCATTACACTCACAAAATTCAATCCAGCTAGCTTTCTGCCATGGACCAACGAGCTTTCCAACATGGACCAACGAAAACAGTCTACTCGAACACTACACCAGCAAAACGGTATGGAAGTTTCAGTATGAGTCGAGATTAAACAGAGGAATTATTGACTGCAAAGTAGCATGACGCCTATTTGGCGCCTTTCTTTTTTCGTCCCTTCTTGGCACTTCCAGGCGTAGCCCATTCGTCCTGCTTGGGTGGACTTCCTACAGTCTTATTGATGAACTCTGTGGCAAAGTTGTTGACTTGAGCTGTAGACCCCAAGTACGTCGTGAGATACTGACGAACCTCCGAGGCATCGTTGAGCGTCATGCAGAAAGAAACTAGGGTCAAGTCGTCGGTTCCGTTAATCTTCATCATCTGTTCCTTGCACCAATTCTCAAGAGCAGGAGACATTGAGGCCCCAAATTCTTCGGCAGAACTGCTGCCGGACTGAGTGATTTGTTGTTGCTGACCAGCGCTGGACTTTCCTGACATGGCAGCGGTCTTAGCTTGAGTAGCTTGCTGACCACCTCGGGAAGCTGTTTGTTGTGCTGCACCGCCGGCAACGGTGGCTGCCAATGGCTTCACGGTACCAGCCGCCCATGCTTTGCCGCCCGTCGAAGCAACGTTGGCCCATCCACTGCTCGATTGACCAGGGTGTTTTCCTTGTTGCGCGGCAAGTGCTGATGCACGACGGGCCTCTTCCTTCTGAATTTCCGACATGCTTTTCTTCTTATTTGGAGCAGCTTGTGCAACACCGCCCCAGGCTGGTGCAGCCAACTTCGCTTGAGATTGATGCTCTTGTAAGGGAGCTGCTTCGACGGCTACCTGTTGAGAGTTTCTGTTGTTGGCCTTGGAGAATTGTTTTTCGGGCTGCTTGGCACGTAGAGCTGCCTCGGGTGCTTGTTCTTGAGGCAACCCTAGCAACATTTTCAGTTGATTCGATGGTTGATTGGCTCCGTTCGACTTGTCAGCTCTTGCTGCAGCTTCTTCGCGTTCATGTTGCTCCCTACGGACAGCGCTTTCTTGCTCCATTCGCATCTGTTCATGTCTCCGCATCTCCATTATTTTCTCCCTTTCTATTGCTTGCGCCCGTTTAAGACGTTGCTCCTCTTCGGCTCTCGCACGAGCTTCCGCCTCCTCTTGAGCTCGATTGTCGATTGCCTGCGACAGAAAGGCTGTGTGAAGATCCCGGAAAATTGCAGAAAGGGCAATAAAAGGTCCTTGAGGTTGCTGGCTAATGGGCAGATCACCTTTAAAGTAGCCTGCTTCCAACCATTGTCTCATTTCATCGCCACGGAACGGTCCCTGTAATTCAAGAAAGAAAAATTAGCCCACGAAGCAAGTGAATATCTAGTTGGCTGTACTCTGCGCTTAGATACAATAAAAGACGAACCTGAATATTGCCTTGAGGATCGGAATAAAACCAAGGAGCATCTGGGTTGATTCTGGGGAGTCCACCTGCATCAGAGGACATGTTGCGTTGACGCTGCATGTTTTCGAGACGAAGCTGTTCCTCTCGGCGCCGAGCTTCTTCTTCTTCAGCACGCATTTGCTGCTCTTGCTGTTGCCACTGGGCATTCGTCATTTGAAGCACTGCCATCTCTGCTCCATAGGCGGGATCTTGGCGCAGTGCAATCCATCGCGGATTATGAGCAATTAAGTCCCGAAGAAGGTCCACACTTCCTAATAGTGGAATAACACGCGAGTCCTCAGCGTGCAAAGTCGACAGGATCGATACAAGATCAGACCGGCCCCACGAATTCTCCAAGATTGCGCTGATTCGCTCCATCAGAACAGCTTCCACCTGAGACTGAGGGCTGCTCTGTTGTTGCTGATCTTGCTGCTGGCGAGCTCTATCCTGCGCCTGTTGCTGTTGCGCCATGGCACGTCGCTGGGCTTCCTCTTGTTCCTGTCGTCGACGCCGCTCCATCTCTGCTGATTCGCGTGCTTTTTGTTCCGCTGCAAACGACTCTAATCTGGAAGCCAAGTCTACCCCAAGTCCCTGCTGACCAGCAGTTGGTTGAGAAGGTGCCGCACCTGCCGCAATCAAGTCACCCCATGGATTCAATGAGAGGCCTACGAGAGCACCGGCTTCCTCTAGACCAGGAGCTCCGTCGCCGCCGGGAGGCCCATTTCCGTTCCACGCCGATTCTCCTTCGCCGCCTTCTCTCTTCACTCCAATCATGGACATCAAACGAGAAGAAGCCGAAGGATCTTCTACTGCATTCTGAATTCCCTCGACGACCGCTGGCTGTTCTAGCTCTCCTTCGCCAACGTCTGAGGATACTTCGTCAAAATCTTCGAAGACATTCACGTCATCTCCAGATCCAGATCGAATTGTAGTGCCTGAAGTGGCAAGTGGGCGTTTGGAGTCGACTGGCCCGATTGGCTTAGCGGGGGTGTCCCCCGACGAACCATGCAATTCTTCTTCAAGCTTGCGTGATTCCTCGGCCATTTTGTCAAAGTCAAAGGCGTCTCCACTGCCAGAAGCTGCATCGCCTTCCGCCAAGGCACCAAACGCACTAAAGTCCAAAGCAGCGCCAGTGACACCTCCAACTGGGTCATCCCACAAGTCGTTCGGGCTGTTGGCGTCTTTTTCCTTTGATCGTCTTTCTTCCGAAGGTGGCAAGGCAACACCACGTTGCCAACGACCACCACCTCCGCCCGAGTTGAACACTCTGCGTCGATCTCCCGGAAGTTCCTCGCCGCGAGGTGCTTTGGCAGGCTGGGGGGCGCGACGAAGAGGTACAGTCGCCCAAATTTCATCGGCATCAAAGGTGTCCCAACACACTAACAACCAAAAATAAGGGCAGTAAATGTTAGAGAAATCATCAAATAATTGGCTAGTTTTCCACGAATCTCTTGAAATTGTACGTACCTGGATCTTGTGGTTTTTCGGAAAAGAGAGCAGGCGTGTCGATATGCTGCAAAATAGGTGGCGGAAAACTGGCGTCTAAGTTAGGCCGAGGACGCAACGCCAGCAGCTTTTCTCTGGTATAACGAATAACATTTGCTGCATCCACCGCTTGCTTGTAGGCGGATGATTCGTTCGGCAAATCTTTTTGCGAATCAATGGCAGGATCGCCGGTAGAAAAGCGACGCCCTCCGCGAGGCACTCCTGGAGGAGCCTCGCTAGCTGTGAAGCCTGTCGAAGCGCTTCTTGGGATGCCCTCTGGCATTTTAGAGGCCAGATCAGCCAAGGATCTTCCGCTTTTCGAAGGTCGTCCGCCTGAGCCTTGATAATTCGAGCGCAAGCCCTCGCCGCGAGAGTTCTGCTTGGGAGGATTGTTGTGGCGATCCCGCTCTCTGGATTTCTTTCCGCTTACACTGATAAATTCTCCATCATCGTCAGACAGTGCCGAGAACTTGTTCGAGTCTCGTTTGTTGGCCCCTTCGCTGGAGTGAACAGAAGATGATCTGTCTCTGGTATCCGAAGTTACCGTCGGTGGAGGCTGAAAGCCTCCTCCACCCTTCCACGCCGGCCGCAGCGAAGATGATCCAGAATTGCTCATTGTGTAAAGATGCTGATAGAATCCTAAGGATAGCAAGATTATGAAAGGTAGCGTCTGCGGATGTTGTTGTTTGATGAGTTTTTACTTTTTGTGGTGCCTCGTGCTTTCAGCAGGTTGAAAATGTCAAAATGTCAGATTGTTCTTCTCAAGTAAGATGAATAAATGGAATAGGATTAACGAATTGAGCAAAGCAAGGCAGCAGAGAGAGAGAAAGAGAGAGGTGTAAGACAATAGTACTGAAACAGTGTTTGCAAAGAGGAGTTAATGAGTGGAAGCAAAACAATGAGCAGTGAATATTTTAGACAACTGCAGGAGAGTATGCGAAAGATGATGGACAGGAGGATTTTTCGTATTCCAAGCGGCAAAATTCCTATTCAACTTGAATAGAAATCTTCGAGGAATAGGGATCAAGATAAGCGGCAGCATATTGCCTTTGCACTGTCCCAAAAGGCATCGTAATCGTCGACTCTCTCCATGCAGTAGCCACTATCCAACTCTTAGCTTCATAATCATCAAATAGGGCAAGTAAAGATCCAAAAACCAAATACACAATCGTCCATTGTCACTGCTTACCTCTGAAAGATAAATATGTGTGTGTGTGCAATGCAGTCAATTTTGGTGAGCAGACTGGGGCCACAGGGTCCTCCCAGCAGACGATCGACGTACAGGCGCTGTCAAAATCCAAAACTCCCAGTAGGGACAGGGATATCAAATAAAAAGCTCCAACATGACCGCTGAGGCTCCTAAAACATGCTCACAGTCGAACAATTCCACGACTGTGGGAGTGACACGTTCGGGGGCGTCACAGAGGGAAGCGAGACAACAGTCACAGCTGAAGTGACTCCTTCGAGATGGTGAAAATAATAAATTTCAGTTGACTTCGAGGAAAGATTCAAGTTTAGTACGCGCAGTGATGCGCTATGCTTTGGTTAGTTGTCAGCCACAATATTGTCGAGGCCTTTCTCCCCAAAGCACATTTGCAGAAGTCAGAAAGCTTTATCTTCATGATTCGTTCTCTTTTGCAACGAGACTATTGAACTTTAGACTTTTTTAGCTTCAATTGTTTAAGAAAAGGTGCCATCATACGTTTCTTCCCTTGATGTCATGAAATGGATTCATACCTGCGAATAGAAAAAGAGGACATGAGAAAAATATTATATCAGCAGACGACGATTCAGAGAACAAGACGCTTTGCGCTCTTTCCTGCCTAAGAGACTATAATCCATCCATGGCGTGCCTTGTTTACTTTGATCCCGATAATATAGCATTTGATCATTATTTGACCTTCGCGCGTACCTTTGCCCATGTTTTGCTCCATAGGAAGGGACGCGTAATCAAAGATAGAGTCGAGCTGCTCTTGATAATCGACTTCCACAAGAATTGAGCAGTGAAGTGCTTTGCTCGGACGCAGAAGAACGAGAGCAGAGATTAGGGACTCCATTTGCTCGGAAGCAGAGCGAGAGCAGAGATGAGGAGAACAAGCGATTTATCATTATTTATATTGTTATCGCTATTTATATTGTAAATATTTGCATTTCGTCTGAGCAGTTGTTACTAAAAGATAGTTCTTACCAAATCTGAATTTTGCATTGCAAAGATGGCATTTTTTTTTAACTCTTCAAAACGCTACTACTGATGAGCTCGTCCACGGTCCTGAGAAAGTAGTTCTACCAGTCCCAAATCTGACTGAAAATAGTTTTTAACCCTAAATTCAACTAACCCCATTCCCAAATCGGACTCGACGACTGAACGCATAATAATAACTACTGTAATTGGTTCAAACGACGAAACAAACGAAGCCATCATAAAATCACTTTTTTTGAACAAGCGATTTTGCACCAGCTCATCGCCTTTGTGTCGACGTATCACTAGTATTCTTCCTCAAACTACCATGAAATTCTTTCTTCCTTCTCTCTTCTTGCTTTGGGCGACGACTTTGGGCAGTACCATTGTTCAAGCTGCGGTCCCCACTGCAAATGCTCATCATGCTTCCATTTCGAATCCTAGTCGTCGCCTTGTCTCGAACGGATTATATCCCGTAGGATCGTCTTTGTTTGGAACTCCGTCGTTCAATGAGACGGGACGTGGTAGCGTTCAGTTTGGATCATCTGTGACCTTGACCGACGATGGATCTCGTCTCTTGGTCGGTGCTCCTTTCTCTGATTTTGGCGAAAATAATGTCACCAATGCCAACGGCGGCGCAGTCTTTTTGTATCAACTTGATCCTGTAACCAACGAATGGAACGAAGAAAATCCTTTGTGGGCTCTCTACGGCCAAATCGGTGAAGAAATCGGCGAACATGTGTCTATGACAGCCGATGGAAGTCGCGTGGCCGTTCGTCGCAACAATGGAGTCGACGTCTACGATTTACCAACGGGCGACAAGGTAGGAACAACCGTGTCTTGTACCAATCTTCCAAACAGCGCCGCCGTCAGTCTCGCTGCTACGGGAACAAGTCTCGCCATTTCGTGCGTAAGCCCTGAAGGCTCCATCGAAATTTTTGAATGGTTGGAAAGTGAGGATGTCGTCGGAAACATGGAATGGACGTCTATCGCAACCTTGGATGGCCGGGCCAATGGCGATCTTTTTGGATTCGCGCATGCTTTCAGTGCCAATGGAGGACGACTGGCTGTTGGCTCGCCTAATCACGATGTCAAAGACAAGATCAATGTTGGAATGATCCAAGTCTTTGACTTCACGGGATTTGAAGCGGCGCCTTGGCTCCAGTTCGGAGAAGATATTCTCGGTGGTCCCGCGCTTGGTCAGTTTGGCTTTGCCCTGGACATTAGCGGAGATGGTACGACAATTGTGGGCACGGCTCCCAACGCACCGAGTTGGGATGACAAGGAAAAAGCGGGCTCCGTTGTTATCTGGAAGTGGAATGCTGAAATTGGTTATTGGGGTCAATTTGGGAGCAATGTTTCGGGTAACAACGTCAATGATCGCCTCGGTCGCTGTATTTCCATATCGTCGGATGGTACTCGCTTTGCAGTCGGCTCATGGCTGTACGAGAATCTCAGAGGAACTGTCGACTTGTACGAACTTCTCCCGCCGTTCGACTGGATGCGTATTGAATCCGTGACGGGAGATAGTCCAGGTGATCGACTTGCACTGGGACGATTTTCTGTTTCCTTGTCTGAGAATGGACGGCACTTAGCAGCGGGCACGTTGTTTGCTCGCAACGACGCCGGCAACGACGTTGGTCGGTATGTCTTTTGTCATTTTTATCCTGACACCATATCTCTCTCGCTAACATCTTATTCATCTCGTCACCTCGTGCTTCATTAGGGTGGACGTCTATTCGACCGAACTCATAACAGCAATTCCAACTCTAGCATCTCCCAGTGCCGCGCCCTCTACGCCAATCCCAACAGCTAAGACGGCGATGCCTGCTCCAACAGAAACCCCCACCGCCTCCTTGGATACTCCAAGTCCCACCACTGCCGTCCCCACTGTGCAAGAATATGGAATGGTGTTATCCAAACTGGACTGGGACCTAGAACCTATCGAAACCAAGGTGCGATTTTCGAGAGAGACGGAATCTGATGAAATCGTCATGCTTTACAATATACACAATCGAGACGTGTCTGTCGAGGTCTTCCAGCAGGATTGTGAAACAAAAGTGAGCGATACTGTCATTGGAGTCACTTTTAATGCGATTCCTAGTTCGCCAGCTCGTGGTGTGTTGGAAGTCCGACTCGACGTCGTACAAGACGCCCTGGCCGGAAATCCAATCTATACGTCCATTGACAACGAAAACGGTCTTTTGGAATTGTGCACACGCGTCGATCTTCTCGCCACCGATGGTACACCTGTTGTTTTTCACGAACTCGTTCACACGATTCGTGTGCGAATGACCAGTGGCTTTGCTATTACGGGCCTGGAATTAGAACGTGCCGATGCGACCGAAGATAAATTCTCGGTGGACCTTGAATATGGTACGTTCGCGTGTTCTGCGGTTTGCCAGGATTAGAAGATTTTGTGTCTTGCACATTCTTGTTTTTCTTACCGCACCTGAAATTCAAAAGGCATTACGGCCTGCCATTGCGACGATTTATTCGATTGCTCTACCGGCATGGTCACCAACCAGAATGAAATTGTCAACATTTGTGTCCAGACGTCGGTCGCAACCCTATCGATTTCGGAGGTGCTGTCTTTGGAACTGAGCCAGGCAGGTCTTTCTCATGCTACCATTGCTAATGGAACAGCCGGTGACTTCACTGCAGTGATTTATAGTCCCAATGGTAATCCGCAGCGTGCCGTCATTCAAACCATTTTCATTTCTGCCTTCTTTTCCTCGGACCAGCCCGTCAATGTAACTGGTAGTGGTAGCGTCACCTTGACGTTTGTCGACAATAACGGAATATCTCGTAATCTTCGCTCCAGCACGTGGTTGGATGGTCGCAATTTGCAAGCGGAGGGCGGCGTAGATGGAGTTCAAAAGACGGAGTATTCCGTTTCTTTTGCCATTGCATCTGACATCGAAGAAACTTCGTCCGCCTTTGCGATTGGCGTGTCCTTTGGCTTTGCAACCTTGATAGGTGCTTGGGTTTCGGCTCTTGTCTAGGTCTACCCTGGAAGAGTATCAACGGGACGCGACCCGGATTGTTTGTTTACATATTAGATGAAACAACGGGCAGGCAGTAAGGAGGTTCACACTACGTTGTTTCTTTCGGCGTAAATGTCCGGGAGGCTCCCCTTAGAAAATTTACAATTACACATTCAATGAATGACAGATGCATGAAACTGTCTTGGCGTAGCACACTGCAGGTTCGAGATGCAGCATCTAAATAATAAAAGTACAGTAATACAATTACTTCAACTTAGTCGCTCTTCATTCATAGAGATAGTATGTGATGATAACGCGCCGCAAGTTTCTGTTTTCATCCCAATTCTTTTGGACCGACACATAATCTCCGTCCATTATTGGTCCTTCATCTGCCAGACCTGTCAAGCCGCGCAAGCCAGCTCCTCTTCCTTCTTGTCGTGAAATATCTTCACCGTTGGGATCACTCAAGGCATCCCCTTCACCCTCCAGATAAATAGATCTCAATCGCGCAAAGTTCGCCTCTCCTGGACGTAGATTGTTTTCGGGAGTGTTCGTGTAATCCAAACAATTTCCTAGATCTGCATTGTTGGGATTTTCGTCCGTGTGTGGTAGACCAAATCCGTGACCTGTAGGGTGTTATTGGAGGACAGGAGTGCCGTGTGAGACCAATTACTGTACATCATAGTATGGTGCAAACGTTGATAAAAAAGCACGGCAAAAAGCACGGCACTGTAGACGAGAAAGCATCCAAACAAAAAGCAACAGAGTCCAACACAATACGTACCGATCTCGTGACACATGGTGTAAAGACGCTTGTTGTAATCGGCATTGTTGAGGTAATATTCGTTCATTTTGGCCACTGAGCTGATAATGAATCCTGGACCTCCCGATCTCTGATATTGAATTTCCACTTCGTTAATGCCGACCCATCCCGTTTCTCCAAAATTGCCATTGCAGACCAGCATGACACCGTCGACTCGTCCACAGCTGTGATCCACGGCCACTCGAGTGGTAGTCAGAGTTAAAACTTCCGATTCCTCCCAATCCGATACTGCTTCCTCGAATTCTTGCTGCCAGATATCGTCCAGTGCATTTTGCAATTCCAAACTCAGTCCCGTTCCTTGCGTGGCCCAAGCGTTGGTTGTATTGTCCCCCACAAAGGGATCTTCGTCCTTGTACAGGTTTCCCCAGTTAACATCCGAAATATTTTTAAGAACATCGGTAAAATCACCAAAGTCCAAGTCGCCAATGAACTGCTTGGCTTCATCAGCGGTGGGCTGTCCGAGAAAGTACCACAGTAAAACAGCAGTAACGCCCATGAATGCCAATGTCACGAGACAGGATATGCAGCTCTTCATCCCAGCACAGCAACCTTGATTCGACATGTTTATTGTTATTTACTAGTATTTATTTATTTATTTCGTTGATGTTGCTTTTATTTGGTGTTGTTGTTACTTGTGTTATATATATTGCTTTGATACAATTACCACTTATTATTCCATGCAGATTTCAGGGACGATAGTAGCAAAGGTACAGTGGGGAGATGGACTTATGGGAGGTGGAACTACAACTACTAGTAGTAGTCTAGTAGGTTAGCTGGTTATTATATTATTAGTATGATCTTCTCGGAAGAAAAAGAAGTTATGGCCGAGGGATGATAGGAAAGAAAAATATTGTAGCAAGTAAAAGCTTGTTTAGTACGATTGCACTCTTTTTCTGCTCACGCAGCTATTTAGACTAGAGTACTAGTTATCTTTTTATTAGTAGTCTAGATTGCACTGCTGGATAATTTTTTGCAGTCCCTCTTTTATTTCGCGTGTTGTATCCCTCCCATTGTAATCTCAATATTGCTCAACGGAGAACTTTCGAACTTTCCAAACCAACACTCCGAATCTCCCACGACTTAGTCACTCGTTGCAAAAAATTTATCTGTACGGTACTTAGACTCTAGCTACTACTAGTAGCTCTACTACTAGCTAGTAGTAGTAGTCTAGTACTACTATGGGAATAGAATGCCGTATCATCATCATCATCATCATCATCATCATCATCAACATCATCATCATCATCATCATCATCATCATCATCATCATCATCATCATCA
>Ga0100402_1003068_pt1 | contig 18422 bp, 11 predicted proteins | sample CryGeyme20150102_FD_80419 | JGI IMG/M metagenome (GOLD analysis project Ga0100402, IMG submission 80419) | Groundwater microbial communities from Crystal Geyser aquifers in Utah, USA - Crystal Geyser metaG 2015-0102 | ecosystem: Environmental > Aquatic > Deep subsurface > Groundwater | place...
AATAAAACGGTTAAAACCGTTACAAAACGTATTCTTTTTCTTGCCCCCACAACTAAAGTTGTGGGTTAAATGGAATACCCTTTTGCAAAACAAAAGACTTGTAAAGTATTGAAAATAAAACAGTTACAAGAAAAATAATCTCTACAAATTAAGCTGAATAAAGTAAGGTTTTCTTATATTTGTCATCGTCGTTACATAACAGCGAAATACAAAATACACGGCAGGGATGCCGAATACATATTGCTCACTCGGCAAAGCCAAGCTAGGGCAGGAGTTTGATGGTTAAGCTCTTCAAAAATATACTTTTCTTTTTTTTATCCCAAAAAACACTCTTTTTTAGTAGGGTAGAGTACTGATAAAGTAATTTTTTATTCTGAATTTTATCAAAAACACCAAATAATAATTGCATTATTTGGTGTTTTGTAGTGTTAAAAAAGTGTTATTGCAAAGAAAGTAGATAAATAGTATTTATTTTATATCAGTAATTTTAAATAAAGAAAATTAACACTATATTTGCAGTATTTAATATCTATATATTACATTAAGTTTATAAAAAAGATATTTATACTGCTTGTATTATTACTAGCATTTTCTTCATTAGTACAAGCACAAGTTAATCCTCCAATTTCTTCTAGCAATGGTTCTACCAGTTCTGTTATGCCTATTGGTAATTCTGGAGCTATGGCAAATCAGACTAATAATGTTGATATGTCGACAGGAGGAGTTTCTTTATCTATTCCTATTTATAGCTTGGGAAGAAGGCAGTTATCTACAAATGTATCTTTGAGTTATCAAACCCCTACAAGTTCTTTTTGGTATGATGAATATCCCTCTTCTTGGGTAGGTAGAGACTGGGTGCTTAATGCTGGAGGAGTAATAACAAAAGAAATTTATCCAAACAGTATTTCTGATACGTCTATTTTTCCTATTTATCCAAGAGATAGAAAACACTACGAAGCTATAATAGTTATCGGACGGGATGGTAAAGAAGTAAAACAGTATATTACTGAAAAATTAAATAGGGGTTTTGGAGAACAAATGAGTTCACCATATCCAGAAACCACTACTGGTTGGCGTAAAGGTACTAGTTATACTGGTCCTAATGGAGCTTCTGAACAGGTTATAACATTCTTAAATAAAGAGAAAAGGGTAGGAGAACCAATTGTAGCTATATCTTCTAATGCCATACGTAAAGACTTTGTTGGAGATGTAGAGAATATTAGTACTACCATTGAACAATATTTAGCTTATACTATGTTACATGGGTTAGGTCACGGAGCAGGTATTGGTGAACAGCACATAAATAATCGTTGGCTTGATTTTAATATACCTAGTATTATGATGGGTGGTTCAAGAAACAGAGTTTCTCACTCTATTGCAGCTATGAGAGAAAGTAATAAGTTTTATAGTTCAGCTACTTCCTTTAATAATAATATTATATATTATCAATTTATGTTTAATTATTATATAATGGGTAATTTATGGGGAGTAGACCAACCTTATCCTGCTTACAAGTTAGGTCCTTTTTCAAGATTTGCGAAAAATTTATTACAATACATAGATTGATTACTCTTTAATAAAATATTTATGAAAACGATAATGACTATCTTATTTTTTCTGTTATTAACTAGTTGTGAGAGCAAAAGGAACTGTATATATAACTCTCTATAGCACAGGATACAAATCTCTTATGATATATCCCTATCAGTTGTATCCACTATCAGAAAATCCTTATTATAATAAGCAATGTACAGAAAGGCAAGTATTAGAAAATATACAAATAGACTCTATACATGAGAAAGATATAATGGGTTTAAGTTTAACCCTTGTAAAAACGAGTTTGAAGAAAATACTCAAGAAGTATAACTATGTTACCTTTTTAAGTTTCGATAATGTTTGTCTAGAATTGGAAAACGATATTATTCTAAACAATAAAATAAAGAAAATTAATATAAGTAAAAATATAGAGTCCAACTATAAATTAATAGCTAAAAACATTTCGTATTGTAGTTTATACTATTTAGATAAAAATGTGATAGATATTTTTAAAAATACCCATATAGATACTCTTTATATAGCCTCAGATGGCTTCAAAAGAGTAGATTTTGAGAATACTACAATAAATGTTCTAATTCCATATCACCTTTCTAATTTGGATTCATTAGACATAGATTTTATTGTTAGAAATAACAAAGTAAAAAAAGCATATTCTAAAGAGGAAGCAAAACAGTATTTGATAGCTAGAGGTCAGCAGGATGTTTATTAACCCTGCTGTATCTCGTAATATTGCCATCGCTCGTTTTTAACGAGTGATTTCTATGTATTCAGCTTGTAGCCGTGGTTTTTGTGGTTGTTATTCTATCCAAGTCCAAAAAGAAAATCATAAAAACGGCTTAGATATTAGCTATACAAAATACGATTTTGCAGGAAAAGTACTGGAAACAATTACCAAACACGAAACCGATGTACACGAGCTAAAAATACGCTACAAATACACCTATGACCACGTTGGAAGACCAAAAGAAGTCAAACAAAAAATTTATTCTTCACAACAAACTGGATTAGCAGACCCAAATCAAAACCAAGAAAAAATAGTTTCTCGTTATCACTACAACGAATTAGGACAAGTAACTCAAAAACAACTACATTCTGAAAATGAAGGCGTTACGTTTTTGCAAGATGTAGATTTCAAATACAATGTGAGAGGGTGGCTTACTCATATCAACGATTCAGAACTAACCGACACAAGAGATGTTTTTGGAATGGAACTCTCGTATGAAACAGGTTTTGAAGAAGTACAGCACAACGGAAATATTTCAGGTGTAAAATGGAAAAGTACGACTAATAATGTAGAACGCTCTTATGGTTTTGCGTATGACAAACTTGGCAGACTAAAACGAGCTAATTTCCACGCAAAAGACGAAAATACAGGAGCTTGGACAGCCGAAAATGAAAACTATACCGTTTGGGATTTAAACTACGACCTTGATGGAAATATTCTTTCTGTAAAACGAAATGGATTAGTAAAACAAGACGGACAAACGAAAGTATTTGGTCTAATAGACGACTTAGAATATTCATACAGAAGATTAGACAATAGAGGTAAAATGCTCGTAGGAGTAGAAGATAGAGCCGAATTTGAAACAGCCAGCAAAGACTTTAAAGACAGAAATAGAGGAGATGATTATGAATACAACTTTGAAGGAAGTATCATTTCTGATAAAAACAAAGGTGTAAGTTTTGAATACAATCATTTAGGTAGAGTAAATAAAATACTCAATACAGCCAATCCAATGGACAAAATAGACTGCCTCTATGATGCCACAGGTTCAAAACTCCAAAAAATAGTAAAAGAAGGTGCAAGAACAAAGAAAATAGACTATGTAAACGGCTTTCAATACCGAAATGATAGTTTAGATTTTTTCCCAATGCTAGAGGGAAGAGTAGTTTTCAAAGACGGAGAATATATCTTAGAATACCACTTTAAAGACCATTTAGGGAATTTGCGTCTTGCTTTTCAAGTAACGGACAGACAAAACGCACGGTATGCCCTCACAATGGAAGCCGACAGTGCAAAAAGTGAAGAAGAAGCCTTTACCAACGTAAAAGAAGCACGAACCGACCAAAAAGAACAAAAAGGAAAATATTCTGCACGTCTTACGAATGCAGATAAAGCCATCTCTAAGACAATACAAGTAGAAAAAGGCGACAAAATTAGTGCGCTTGTCTTTGCCACCAATGACCCAGAAATAGCACAAACAGACCCAAATAAAGCCATTGATAAAGCTAAAAAAGACGTTTTGTTGTCGTTAGGAAGTGCAGCAGCAGGAGTAGTAACTACAAATCCAACACAGCAAGAAATAGACATTCCATTAAATCCAGAAATAAGTCCTGCCCAAACGGAAACTATAAAAAGTCCAAAAGTAAGGCTCAATCTATTGGATTTTATTCCAGTTATTCGTAATTTACGAGAGCTAAACCGAGCCAAAAGGGCGAAAAGTTTAGAACCTGATAGCTACTATGTTCCTAGAGGCGAGTTAGTAGTTCAGCTTAGAGATTCAACAGATAGTCTAATCCTAGAAAAAAGAGAGAAAATAACTATTTCTGCAACGGTCGCTTGGGAAAAACTTGCTAGTGATTTTACAGCAGAACAAGACGGAAACTTGACTGTTTTTATAGACAATCAAGACACAGAACCTGTTTATTTTGATGAATTAGAGTTGAGAGTAGAAAGAACTCCTACTTTAGTTATCACACAAGAACACCATTATTATCCATTTGGAATGAATATAAGTGGCATTGAACGTCAAGGCGATTTGATGTATCAGTTCAATGGAATGGTAGAGAAAGAACAGGCTTTTGGCTTAGAGTTGTATGAAACTCCGTTTAGAAGTTATGATGCACAGCTTGGCAGGTTTTGGCAGGTAGAGCCGTTGGCTGATATTTATGTGGGTGTTTCTATGTATCAATTTGCTTACAATAATCCTGTTTCTTTTAATGATCCTAGTGGACTTTCTCCTAATTTTGAAGAACCTGCAGAAGAAGAAGAAAGTAAGCTTCCTACTCATATAGATTTGAGTACTCCAATAGGGTTAGGAGATATATTTGGAAATGGTAGTAGTGGTGGTGGTTTTTTAAATCCTTCAGGTTCTCCTACTATTCATATATATGCTAATGTTTTTACTGAACAAGAATATCAAACCGTTAAACAAGCAAAAATTAATCTTCAAATTACTTTGGCTGCTAATGGAGCTGGTCATATTCAAGTGAAATTACATAGACACTCTTTTATTGGTTTTGGTCAAAAACTATCTATGAGAGATGCTTTGATATTTGTTGGTAGTGATGTTACTACCTTGGAAAGTTTCTCAAAAATAGATCTTGGTTTTTCAAAAGAGTTAAAACTAAATGGATTTGAAAGTAGTGGTGGTTATGTAGAATCTGCTAGTGGTTATAATTTATCTTTGCAAAAGTATCCTACTACAGAATATAGTTATGGACCTAAAATCACACTACAACAAGGAAGTAGACCTAGTGGTCATAGTATGAACACTTCTGTGATTATGTTTAATAGAATTGGAGAAATATATAATAATATAGAAGCGTCATACCAAAGTCAATATGGCAGTTCAGATATTCTGACAGTAATCTTTTTACATGTATTAGGACATAATGCAGGATTGCCAGATAACATGAGTGAAGGCAATATTATGGGTAGGTATCAAGCTGATTTTGGAACTACACAAACATTAAGTTTTTTCACTCCTTTCAATGCAGGTATGTCTATGGCAGAAATCACTTCAAGAGCTAGTAATTCACTATTTTATAGAACTTTAAGTACTTATTTTTATCCTAGTGGAGGTTATATTGATAATGTAATGCAAAACTATAATTCCTATCTTGCTCCACTAATTGCCCCTTATGGTGTCCGATTTTACAACAGAATTCCTTTTAATAATTATCCAATATTCTATTTTTATGATGCTAAATTATTCAAATAAATTATCACTAACAATTCTCTTTTTGTTATTCATAAGTTGTACAAAACCTATCAAAAATCAATCTATCAAAGATGATAATAGTAAAACGAGCATTAAATACAAATATTATCGATCAGTTGTGGGTGGTGGTATGCAAATAAAAGGAGTGTCATTAGACAGTTGCTTGAGTTTCCCTGATTCTATAAAAATTGTAGCTATAGATGACTGTTTTGTGAAGCAAACAACATTTGATTGTTTTAGTAAAGGACTTGAAAGTATTGTCTTAAACTCCTGTTGGACAGATAGAAATATAGTTATAAAGAGCAAAGGAGTAGAAAACTTTAGAGTACATTTTAATAATTCAAATGTAGGCTTTTTTATACTTAAGAATATAGATTATATAGGTATGGTAACCGTAAATTTATCATTATTAGATGAAAGAATTATACAAGGCAATCCAAAATCTATTCATCTTTTGGCAGTAGATATGCGTTCTATAAATTTATCTAAAGTAGATAAATTAGAAATCTATGATTCTGTTGTCGATAGTATAAAAATAGATGAAATAGATACTTTAATAATGAATCATTTATACAGAGAACCTATACTAAAAGTTCCGAGTTCTACAGTAGTTATTAGAAGTGGATATTAATATGTCTTTTCGTAGTTCAGCTTAGAGATTCGACAGATAGTCTAATTCTTGAAAAAAGAGAAAAAATAACTATTTCTGCTACTGTTTCTTGGCAAAAACTGGTATCTGAACTTACTATTGAGCAAAACGGTAATCTTACTGTCTTTATTGATAATCAAGATACAGAACCTGTATTTTTTGATAATCTTGAACTGCGAGTAGAAAGCGACCCTACTTTAGTCATCACACAAGAACACCATTATTATCCATTTGGTATGAATATGAGTGGTATAGAACGTCAAGGCGATTTGATGTATCAGTTCAATGGAATGATAGAAAAGGAAGAAGCTTTTGGTTTGGAGTTGTATGAAACGCCTTTTAGGAGTTATGATGCTCAACTGGGGAGGTTTTGGCAGGTAGAGCCTTTGGCTGATATTTATGTAGGTGTTTCTATGTATCAGTTTGCTTATAATAATCCTGTTTCATTTAATGATCCTAGTGGGTTGAGTTCTGATACTGGTAGTGGTATTGGAGGTTTTCCTCTCCCAGCTCAACCTGAGCCACAAACAGGTGGTAATGTTGGTAGTGGTCCTTCTGATCCTGGACGTATAGGTGGAGGAACTAATCAAACTGGGGGTGGACGTATTGGAGGTGGAGGTTACACTTGGGACTTGGGAAATACAAGAGTACAACCTTATTCAATGGGAGGTCGTCCAATGAATAATCCTAACACTATATCCATTTTCAACTTAAATAATGATCCTAATGTAACAAGAGGAATAGTAAAAGTAAGAAATTTTTTATCACAAAATGGAATAAAAATTAATGTTGAAGAGAAAAAAGAAATGGACATAAATATATTAAATCCTAATGCTAGACAAAACCCTGCTAGTTTAGCACAAGGAATAAATGCTGCATATTTAATAGGAGAAGGAGATAAACTTATCGAATATGCGTCTAAGATAGATGCTGGGTTTGCATTTGCAGCTCGTCATGTTGCTAAAGGTACTAATGCTGGTAAGGTCGAGTTAGCTACAGGTTGGACATATGGCACAAGAAAAAATAAAATGGGACTATTAGAGCCAAGTATTGACAGAGGAGCATTTAATGTAAATATGGCATTAATAGGAACACATAGAATCTATCCAAGTCACTATAATCCAACAGGCTTTATAGGGAAAAATATGTCTCCAGCAGAATCATTTGCATTAATAATATTGCATGTTATAGGACATAATGCAGGACTTGATCATCCTTTGTTTGGAAATACACCTAGCATTTTGAGTGATGGAGCTGAACTTGAAAGAGCAATTAGAGGAGGGCATAGTTTTTCTCAATTTACTAACCTGAAAACTCCTGCAAATGAACAATGGTTAAAGTATGTAAAACATTATTTTAGTCCTACAGGTGGATACCCATTATCAAAGCCTAATTGACTTCTTTTAAGCAGTTTCCATTAATAAGTAACTGAATATTAGAAAATGGAAACTATCAAGACAAATTTGAGTAACATATAAATAATTCTACCCAGTTATTTATATATTTAATAATTAACATTAAAAATTAATTTAAATGAAATATATTGTATTAATAATATTTATTTTAGGTTGTAAGCCTAATGACAAAAAATTATCTTCTTTACTTGATCAGAAAACTGAACACAAACAAAGAATTTATATATATGGTAATAATGAAGATACTATCAGTAGCATTAGCCTAATAAATTGGAAAGGTGTTCTACCTGATTCTGTATATTTAAAACCTGTTTTCTCTATTTCAATTTCAGATTCTTCGAATATCATAATAAAAGATAACTTCTTAAAACAAATGAAACATGTTGGAATTGAGGAAAGTAAACTTAATAATGATACCTTATTTATAAACAAAGTCTGTGAAAACTTGGACTATTTATATTTAAATAATTTAAACTGTGTAATAACAAATAATGACAGTATTAGTATCAAACACTTGAATTATGGTTCTAATCAAAAAGGTAAACATTGTTTTGCTTTAGATCTAAATACAATAAAAAATTTAGATACACTTTATATTTATGCTCCTTATGAAAATATAGTTATTCCTACTGATAAAAATTATAAACATATAAGTTTTCGTACTCTTAACAAACAAGCTGACACACTAAGAAAATATTATGACCATGTTAATGTGATTACTTATTAACTGAGCCAAAAGGGCGAAAAGTTTAGAACCTGATAGCTACCACGTACCACGAGGAGAGTTAGTTTTGCAACTAAAAGATAGCTTAGGCAATCTTTTAGAAGAGCGAAGACAAAAAATAACCATTTCAGCAGTTACAGCTTGGCAAGAATTAACAGCCGATTTTGTAGCAAAAAAAGAAGGCGAAGTAACTGTCTTTATTGATAATCAAGATACAGAACCTGTTTATTTTGATGAACTAGAGTTGAGAGTAGAAAGAACTCCTACTTTAGTCATTACACAAGAGCATCATTATTATCCTTTCGGAATGAATATGAGTGGCATCGAAAGGGACGGAGAACTGAAATATCAGTTCAATGGAATGGTAGAAAAAGAAGAAGCCTTTGGTCTTGAACTCTATGAAACACCTTTTAGGAGTTATGATGCACAGCTTGGGAGGTTTTGGCAGGTAGAGCCACTTGCAGATGAGTTTCATTCTATTTCTATGTTTCAGTTTGCATTTAATAATCCTATTTCTGCAAATGACCCTACTGGACTTAGTCCAAATGTTGGACAGCATCACGCTTGGATGACACGTAGCCGTATGAAGCCTAATTATAGCTACAACTGGAATACAGGTAATTACTACAACAATGGAAAACAAGTCAGTTGGGAAGAAGTAAATGGTTACTTGCAATCTAGTGGACAACTAAGAGAGTTGGTGGGAAAAAATATATATTCCTATTCCCAATATGGATTAGGTGGAGATGGCGATGCTACACCAATAGCACACTCTACTTTACATGTTACAACTGTTTATAATTTAAGTGAAAAATCATTTAGTTTCTCAGCGTGGGAAAGAGATTTAAGCAATAGCTTTAGAAATTTTGGAAGCAAGATTGAAGACATGTTCGGTGATGGGCAGAATATGCAAGGCTTTGCAGAAGGCGTAGCTGGTCTAAATCCTCTTGTAAGTGCTGCAAATGTATATACAGGCTACATGTATGGCGAAAATATATTTGGAGAAAAACAAGGGAAATGGGGAACAGCAGGGGAGTTAGCTAGTATTATTCCTGGTGAAGGACTTGCAGTAAAAGGAACAGCTTATTTAGGAAAGGGAATGATGGCTGCTGCTCCTTTGTTAGTAAGAAACTTAAAAGGTTCTCATTCTGTTTATCATGGGTTTAAAAATGGCGCACTTGTGTATGTTGGAAGAACCAAAGATTTAGCTAGAAGAATGAGAGAACATGGAGATAGATTTGATGATATAAAACCTGTATTTTCAGATATTTCAAGGTCAGTAGCAAAAGGTTTAGAGCAAATAGAAATTTCTAAATTTGGACTCAATAATTTAGAAAATAAAATTAATGCTATTGGAATAAATAATAAAAAAATATCGCAGTATTATAGAGATGCTGTTTCTTTTTTAACTCAATAATTTAATTTTATGGGAAAACATTTAAAAGAAGGTATGGTATTTCAAATTCCACTTTGGGGTAATTTTGGATATGCTTATGCTAAATATATTATCTTTGAAAATACAAGACAAAAATATGAAGCAATAAAAATATACTGTACACACACTAAAACTAAGAATGTAAATTTGAATGACTTAGATTTATCTTCCTATATATATCAACCTATTTTATTGGCAGGTTCTCGTGTTATTATAAGAAAAAAAATATGGGAAGTTATAGGTAAAGTAGATGTTACAGAAGAAGAACATATTATTCCTGATTTTAAATATATTGATAGTTGGGATAAAAGTTGTTTTTTAACAAAAAATTTACTGAACAGAACTCCAATAGAATTTGAAAAAGTAAAACATTTAGAAGATGAAGCATACATAGCAAGTGGTAATATAGAAATTCGTACTACTATTACTTTTATAGAAAAAGAAGGTAAAAAAGTAGAGGATTATTTAGATTTAACCAATGAAAATGTAGCTTATCGATATAAAATTAAAGATACTATTTATACCTTAGATGATATTCCTAAACAATATTGGGGAAAAGCAAAGGACTAGATTGCCATGTCCCCCTGCTGTGGCTCGTAATATTGCCATCGCTCGTTTTTAACGAGTGATTTATATGTATTCGGCTTGTAGCCGTGGTTTTTGTATTCTTGTATTTGTATTGACTATACTGATAAAATCAATTATTTTTAAGTCGGTATAGCTAAATCTTCAAATTTGCGACCATATTATTATACAAAAAAAGCACAAAATCTGATTTTGTGCTTTTTTTGTTTTCAAAATTTATAAACTCAACTGTCTGACACTTTAGAAGTGTACTGATAGTTTTATCTCATAATATAAATTTTACCTATATTTTTCTTGAATAGATTATCTTTAGCTGTTTCTCTGTGTTCGAAGCTAAGTTGATTATCACGAATATCTACTTTATAGAGATAGACACCGTTGGCAAGTTTGTCGCCATATTCATCTGTTCCGTCCCACGTAAAATCAGAAACATTATCTCCAATTCGAATTGCTCCTAGTTCGTCTTTTGTAATCGTTCTGACTATTTTTCCTGTAATGGTCATAATCTGAATGCGAATATCATCAGGAACTTCTGCCCCTGTGAGCGTAAATACAAAGTGCATTTTAGTGGAAAACGGATTTGGATACGGATAGAAATGTGTCAAACTTGATTTGTTTACAACTTCAAAATTGACTTTATAATCTTCTGCACCTGCACGGTTTCCACTTTCATCTTGAGCATCCACGGATAGCGTATATTTTCCATCTTCCAAACGTTCTGGGCGATATTCTAAACGGAAATTATTATCCTGTGAAGCAAAATATTGAACATTCTGTCCATCATAATTCAGCCTTACACGTTCACAACTATCACATTTACTCAAATACATATTTATTCCGACAGTATCTTGTCTTACCAAAAATTTATTTTCATCTCGTAATTGAATAGAAATAAGAGGTGTAGGCGAAATAATATCTCCATCCATAATCTTGATTCCATCAAAGGCAACATCCAAAACAGGGTTTACATTATCAGGTAATACAGTAAAATTGGCTTGCAAGATGTTATTTTCATAAAGCTGTTCGCCTTGTATTCTTGGATTCATAAAGACAGTCAATAAATTATCTCCAAAATATTCCAATGAATAGAATTTTGCATCAAATAAAAGTTCTTCTCCTCTTGCAAGGCTTGAAAGTGTATCATACGATTCTGTCGTGATTCCTGTTTGTGCATTTCTGACTGTATAACGAACAATCAAAGGACTTGAAAAATCATTACCAGAAATATTACGGAAACGGAAACGAATATTAACCGAATCTCCAGCCGAAACTTGAAGGTTTGTATTTTGGCGATAAGAAAGTGTATCATATAACAAAATTCCTTCAGGAACTTCTCTATAAATGACTTGCCAACGGTCTAGTTGTGGTGATGTCTTTTCTATCGAATCACTAAGTGTAGCACGCAATCTCAAATAAGGATATTGATTTGCATCAATTTGATTTAATGCAAAATTATCTTGTGTTACCCCTTCTGCAAGTGTGGTTTGAGAACCATTAAAGTTTTCTCCTACTACATCTATTTTCCATTTATCATTTCCTGTTGGACGCACTTTTCTGAACATACTCCCCCAGTCAGCAGCAGGACCTATCAAAGAAGAAGTTACGATACCTTTATCAGAGCTTCCTGAAATAGTAAAACTTTCATTGATTACATCTGTAAACCCTTTAATATTTACGATGAGAGCTGTTCCCTTTGCAGAACCTTTTCTTCCTACTACGACAAAAGCCGAACGATTAGGCATAGCTATAAGAGCAGCAAACTGTTCGTCTGAAAGCCCTAGACTAGCTAATCTACTTAATCCCCTTCCTTCTCTCCCCATTAATGTAGAATTCATCATGATTACATAGCTTCCATCTCTGATATTATCAAAATAATTATTCATTTGATCCACACCAAAGAAAGGAGCGGGAATACCCGTTGCGGTAAGTGAAGAACCACAGGCTTCATTAGGATATGGATTATAGATAGTTCCAGTACGGTCATCTATTACAACTCCAATTACTCTATCGTCATAACAATCTCTATTTACTAATTCTACACCATTCATTTTGATATAATAATTTCCTTTTTGGCTTGAAGTTGCTCCTGCAGCTTGTATTTCAAAATTTAGATTGTAGGGTTGAAACTCCCATTTGCGAGTATCATCTGTATAAGTTACACCTTTGAAGTCTGCTTTTTCGAATTGAGCGACATGACTTTGCGACCATCCAGCAGGGCTATTATTGATATAAATAAAGGAAGAGGTTGCCCATTCTTGATTATCTTCTCCTTGAGGATTTGCATAACGAACACGCCAAAAATAAACTGTACTATCTCTCAAAACAGGTAGGTTTACGTTCCATTCTGTTGTGATGTAATCTTGTTGTACGATTGTTTTTTTGATAGCACTATTAAATAAATGAGTTGTGTCTAGTTCATATTCATAGCTTCTAACCTCTGTAAATGGATTGTTATTTTGAGCAATAAGCGTTGGTTTCGTAGAGTTTACAATACTATATTCTTTTGGAGCAAGTGTAATCATTGTTCCACGTTGCATAAAGTATTCAAAAGAAGCATAATTATTTGTTTCATCCGACTCATCAATTTCTTCAAAAAAGTCTAAATAAACTTCAAATTTATTAAGACCAATAGATTTTGCTTTTTCACTTTCTGCTACTGAAATATCATAGTAGAGCGTATCTTCACTTGCAATAGAAGGATAATCTCTTACTGTATAAAACTCACTAGTTGCGTCTGGGAATGTTCTCTTTACACGAATAGTTACTCTACGGTTTTGAAAGTCCATGATGCCTAAGTTCTTCGCAGCAATTTTGATTCTAAAATTATCACTATTTGCATTGACAAAAGTTTCATTCAGTGCAGGAACTAAACTCACACGAGCATTATTTATCATGTAATCAGGCTTATCAATCGGAATAAGACGAACAGCAGGGTCGCCATGTAGTGTAATTTGTTGTGCTGCTGCTCTTGCAATCTCATTTTGTACTCCATTTCTTGCCATATAAGTACGCAACATTATTTGCATGACTTCTCCTATCGGAAGATTTAGATTTTCTCTTTTAGTGAAGGCTTCCTCATAAAATGTTTGTGTATAGAGGCGTAACTGACCACTAAAACCAAGTTCTCCATGAGAAAGAAAAAGAATTGCACCTTTATCTGGTGTAATTGTCCAGTCTTCAGCTAAAGAAGGCTGCGCTCCATAAGGGTTTCCTGTTCCACAACCATTGATAAGTAGCATTGGATAACGTCCTTTATTAGCATAATCAAGACGAGGATTACTGACAAAACCAACTTCTATATCTGTAAAATTAATCCCTGCATGACCAAAGAAAGTAATTAGAGAAAGTCCATCATTAATTTGTTTTGATATGTCAATAAATTCTACAAAATCAGTAGTTTGTTTGGATAGTGTCGTTACTTCTGCTCCCAAATAATTTCCTTTTGCAATATCTTCAAAACCTTCTACATAACGTTTGAAACTGGCATGTTCGGAAGGAGAATACCCACCACTAAGATGTAAAAAACGTTTGCGCCAGCTTTGGTCGCCTTCAATGGTTTCGTGTTCTTTTACTTTATTGAGATAGTCAATTACTTCTTTTGGACTTTTGGCAGAAAGACGTGCCGTAGCAAGTGCTGGATCTAAGCTATTGTTTCTTAGTCCTGCAGTAAGCATGTGGTCAGACCCTGGAAATCCATAAGGAAGAATACTATTGTTATTTGGATTATTAATTAGAAGCCCATAACTTTTACCAAGTATGAATAAAAACTTAGGGTTGCCATTTGTAAGCATGTAATTTGCAAAACGACGAATAGAAAGTGGTGTAGTTTCCCCATAAGAAAATATATTATAGAGTTGGTCTATTTCTACGATAAGAGGTGTGTAACTTCCTCCTTGCTCACTAGCCCGATAATTTGCATATTCCTGTGCTACATCTGGATATTCTTGATAGCCTTCTCTCAAATTTTTTGATGTAAGAATAATATAATCTGCATTAAGTGTAGTAATAGGTCTGAAATTAGCCCTAGTAATTGAAGAGGAAGCAATCGTTTGGATAGTAGATGAAGCATAGATGATTCGTTTTTGATTAGTATTAGGAACAATCATAGTTCTTTTGTTTTGCAGACTATCAGCTTGTATTTCTATTACATTTTGAGGATTTGTAATATCAAAAAAACGAACTTGTTCAGTTGGGTTTTCTATTTCAAGATAGGATTTGCCAAATGGGTTGGCCTGTAAATTAAATTTTTTATTGGCTTCTCCATTCATGCGAGTTGCTTGTGGATACTTTACCCAACTCTCACAATAGCTAAATCTTCCACGTCCAGATGTTTGGTACAAATCTTCTGTAATATATCCTATGCTTCCATTCTGAAATATGCCTAAAGAATCAGGAATTGATTTACGTCTTTTAATTACTTGATAGTTTTCAAATTCAACTTCATCAATTAATACTTCTTGCGAGTTTACTTCGTAAGACAATCTAACTTTATTATATGTATTTTCACGTCCTACAATTCCCATTCCTACTTCTGCTTCTACCAAACTATCTCCTACATAATCTACTATAGGAATTCTAGGAAATGCTAACGGTCTGCCCAAACCTTGTGTTATTAATACACTTGCAAGTCCTTTTCCTTCTTCCCAATCACTCATCAGACATCCTCTTCCATTAGTAGAAAGAAAGCTCAAGGGAAAAAGAGGTCCAAAAGTATGATTAGTTGCAAATGAATATTGATTTTCTTGAATATGAAAACGTTCTGCTTCTAAGCCTAGCGTATTTTGTTCATAGTATTTTTGTGTACGCAATCCACTTTCTGATGGTGTTTTGGTATAAGTAAGAAAATAAACTGAAGTAGTTCCATATAAAGAATGACTCTCAATAGTACGTTTGGTAGGGTCTGGAAAGAGTAATTTATCGTGTTCGCTATCTCTTTGTTTTGCATAAAACTCTACATAATCTAATGAATCCAAACGTCCGTCTGTTTCTCCTTCTACTCGGATTGGAATTTCTTGTCCGTGGTAATAAATTTGAAGACGAGTTGGACTAATAGAAATAGGAATTCCTGCATCTACCAATTCTTGAAAACCTAGCCTATAAATACCATCTTCATTGATAGTAATTCTATAATATACTTTATCGTAATCTATCCAATCCATATACTGACTAAAATCAGCAGGGGGAAAATAGAGTTGTGCTTTTGCTTGATTTGAGAAGGAAAATAGTATTCCTAATGCAAATAAAAAAGAATATATATGTTTGTTCATAGCTATAATGAAATTTTGTAAATCGTAAAATTTATCTTTGTTATTATTTATTGCCCCTTTTTGCTAGATGCCTTTAAGGAATTAATCTGTTGCTGATTGAATAAAAAACGAAGAGAAAATACATGTGAATAAGGAACAACAGATTGGTCAAAGGCATTTGTGATGGCATAATCAATCACAAACTGTTTAACTACAATACCTACACCAAAGTTTGGTTGATACGTCCAAGATTTGCTACGGTCAAAATCTGTAACTTGTTGAAAATTACCAATTCCACCACGTAAATAGACTATATTTTTGTAATCAGCTTCTACACCAAAAGTAGGTGCGACAGAAGCAAAATCACTTTTAATTACTGTATTTCTTCTTCCATCAAAAGTAGTTTCTAATCCTATACTTCCCATAATTCCAAACTGGTTGTCTTTGGTGCGCCAAGGGTAAGAAGCTCCCAAAGTAAGGCGAGGGAGAGTAACTTCTAAAGAGTTTGTCGGAATTTCGTTTCCTGTTCGTGAGAATGTTTCTCTAACAGCATCACTATTAAAAGAATAGGCATTGTATGTTCCTGTAATATCACGTCCCATAATTCCGATTTGCCAGTTTTTGATTTGAGTTTGTACTCCTACATCAATTCCAAAACCCCAAGAAGTCGCAAAAATACCTGCCGAACGATGAATTACCTTTGCATTTGCTCCCAAATAAATAGGATATTTTTTTTCTGCTCTATATTCTTTTTCTTCTGTTGCTTCTCTTTCTTTTATTTTCAAACTCATTGCCCGAGCATACGAAAACATAAAGGCATACGAAGCCTCAGCAAATGAACCTACATTATTATAATCTACATTTCCATTTTCATCTATCAAAAAACGTGTATCAGGAATATCATCAATACCAAAACGAATAACTGAAAAAGCAATTCGGTTGGTAGAATCAATGGCAGCCGAAAAACCTCCATAATCATAATTAGCAATTCCTCCAAAATAAGAAACATGCATCAGGGAAAGCTCATATTGTTCTTGTGAGCGTAAAAGCCCTGCTGGATTCCAATAGGCAGCCGTTACATCATCTGTAAAAGAAACAGGTGTTCCTGACATAGCAAGTCCTCTTGCTCCTACTCCAATAGCTAAAAATTCGTTGCTATATTTGGGAGCAGTTTGGGCTAACGTTGATGATGAAAAAATTACTAGAATTACCATCACAGTCAAGAGAGTGCTAATTAGTTTTATATATAAAGAAGAAGTAGAATTCATTTCAAATAAAGAAAGATGGAATAGCAAAAACAAGTTTAAATCGATTTCTAACTATCTAGTTTTTAGTAAGATAGCTTGAGTATATACAAAGATACACAAATCATTAAATTTTATTTTCAATAGAAAGGCTTTAATCTTTTTTTTAACAGTTTGGTTTTTATTAAAAATCACAGATAATTTATAACTAACCTATAACTCATCATAAATAGCAAAAGGCTTTCCAATACGAATAGTAGAAAGCCTTTTTTTGGATAAAATTATTAGAAAGTAGGATTAATCCCATTCTTTGTCTGCAAACTCTTCTTTTGCCTTATCATTTTCAAACCATTCAGGCAATCCATACGCATATCCTTTTTTACCAGGTACATTGTAGCTCTGAATACGGTCTTTCAGTTTGTAAAGTGCAGCAGATAATGCTCTATCTACTTGAATTGCGCTACGGTCGCCGATACGATCGTCTTCGAAAGCCAAATCACGCATTTCATATTTAAACAGGAGTTCATTTTTTTCTTGTAGTTTGTCTAGGATAAATTTCTCCCATTGGATACGTCCACGACGCATTCCTCTTTCGCCACTACTTAGGCTACTGTGTCTTTCCTCTCCTTTAAGACGTGCAAGAACGGCACGAATATCTTCAGATTCTTTGGTAATTGCAGCCAAACGACGCTCATAACGAGCAGTAATTTCTGCAAGTTGTTGTTCACTAAAATTGACAGATCTTGTCATAACATTAAAAAATTTGTGTGAAAATTAAGTTATTTTGGGTAAATACAAGCAAAAAAGTTTTTCTTATTAGAAAATAGACAGGGAATATCTAATGGAGAATTTTATATTTAATTTTATTAAAAATTAAATATATTTTTTTTGTTTTAAAGTTATTTTATATAATTAATTCTTTTTTTTTGATTATACCTTTTCTAATAACATTATAAAAAAATAGATAAGGGTCTTTTTACTTGTATTAGAAGTTGAATTGATACCCCTTTTTATGTTTTGTATAAAAATGATATTCAAGAATATAGTATATAAAATGACTTTCTTGTATCGCAAAAATAACAAAGTTTTTTTAATAACAATAGATTTTGTAAAATTTTTTCAAAATTTTTGAAGTTTTTTTTATTTTTATTAAATACAAATTAGCTTTAATACTTTGTTATACATAAATCTATTCTTTTTAATTTTAATAGCTTTGTGGAGATAAAACACACAAATCAGCTTTCTATTTACGCTTTTTTACGATACAAACCATTTTTTTCAAAGCTTTTTTACAAAAAAACTATTCAATCGGTAGTAATTTTGCTTTTGAGTAAGCAAAATAAAAATTACTTGATTAACTCTTAATTCTTAAAAAATAGAATAATAAGCAAACGAAAGGACATGGTTGTTTTTTCAGAATGAAAAGTAGAAAAACTTATTTTTATTATAAAAATTCTTTATATTTTTTTATTCTTGATTAGAGTTAGAAATAGAAAAAAAGGGGTGCATAACAAATTGTCGCAATTTACTTATATTTGTTTAGATTGTATTTTCCACCTTTAATTTTTAGTGTTATGACCAAAGAAGAATATTTAGAAATTGCTAGTCGTCATTGGGATTCTA
>Ga0100402_1003073_pt1 | contig 18396 bp, 11 predicted proteins | sample CryGeyme20150102_FD_80419 | JGI IMG/M metagenome (GOLD analysis project Ga0100402, IMG submission 80419) | Groundwater microbial communities from Crystal Geyser aquifers in Utah, USA - Crystal Geyser metaG 2015-0102 | ecosystem: Environmental > Aquatic > Deep subsurface > Groundwater | place...
AGGAATGAAATTTCATTAAATCATTATCCTCCTCCATGGAGGGTGTGGTCCGGTTGTGATCAACTATGTCACCCTTCGGGGTGCCAATGGTTACCTTCGGGTGACCTTGGCGCCCTGCGGGCGACATAGTTGTGATCCCCGTAAATTAGACGTTCAGTTTTTTTTTTTTTTTAAATCATTATTAGCTGCTGAATTTTAACATTCGTTTCAGCTGCATTTACTACAGCTGTGGCCTATTAAACTGAGTAGACCTAGACTAATAGTTTGCTAGATTTTCTACCAGTTATTGGACTATCTACTACTTTAGAGCCTCTCTAGTTCTCTACTGGTACTACTAGCTAGCTATTAAAGTAGTAATGGTAGTAGTGCTGGTCCTCTAGTTCTCTACTGTAGCTAGCTACCTTTTTGTAGTAAATTGAATAATAATATCTTGACTGGTTTAGCTTTTAGACGCATCCTTGCTTTCGGTCTTTTGGAGAAGGATAAATTACTCCTGAGCACTCGTTATTATTTACTCTATTGATGAAAATCAACAATAACCCTCAGCAAGCTATGTATCGTTGTACAGTAGCAGCTAATAACAAGCAAAGGGCCTCCCTTCAGTTTCATCAATAATCAACAGATCTCTCTCTCTCCTCGCTTTCATCAAGAAGTACATTATTATACTAATATTAATTAAACGCTTTTTCATCATGTTATCGCGTTTGGCGGCTGCCAGAAGTTCATTTGCCATCATCTCGTCGGCACGACGTAGTAAAATGGGTCAAACTGTTCGCATGCCTGCTGGTAGGACAACAACAACTCGTAGAAACATGGCTGGTGGAGGGTACGTTGGTATGATTGTGGGATATTGGATACTGGATGGACTGTTCGAATGCATCGATCTTCTGAATTGTTGTAGTTGTTCTTGTTGGATTGTATGAATGAGCTGGTCGTCAACTGTAATCTTGTGTGTGTGTTGTGTGTAATGCGGCATGATGGTCAAGTTGCAAGTTCACGTTATAAATGTCTCTATATACGCTGAATTTTGAATCTATACATCTTCTCTATTCATTTTCCTATGTCCTCACCTTCACTACTCTTTCCCTCTCTGTGTGTGTGTTGATACCTAATATCCTCATCCATCCATCCATTCATCCATCTATTCACGTGGGCGATTATCGCACTAACGGACGAACGAACGAATGAACTAACAGAGCTGCTATGGAAGGTAGTCCGCAAATTATGCACACAGCATCCGAAGTTTTTGGTGTGATTGCATGGTTGTGGATCTTTAGTCGAGCACGTGAAGATTTGCCATGGTTGTTAGGATTTCGCCATCCTTGGGAGCATGCAGAAGATCCTTTTGCTCCTTCTCATCATGACGACAGTCATGGAAAAAGTCAAAGCAAAGAAGAAATGACAGAATCATGGGATAAATTTACCATGAAATCTGTGAAGTCTGGAGAAGATGACGATGATGAGGACGAAGAAGATGATGAAGAAGATGATGAGGGCGATGAGTAAACAAGTGTAGCATCCCCAGTAGTATGGTACAGGAGATTCATGTGGAAAAGCGCTCTGTTTTTCTCTTTTTTTCTCCGCAAAATAGTTTTCTTCTTAAAACATTTAATACATGGTTGTGATTGAGCTCGCAAGCTCCCATTTGTGGTGCACTCTTTTTGTTGTTATCTGTGCCGACGAAGAGCCTCAAGCGGAAAGCGCTGTCGTCGTTGCAGGAGGAGGATTCGATTTTTTTTCGTAGTATCCTTTGCCATTCTAGCTTTAAGTTTACTTAGAATATGAGTTGACCGTGCGGTAAGCGCATATCTCCAATTGCATCCTACTTATTGAATTCTCGAGTAGGAACACATTTTCAATGACTAATAATTCGGTAGTTGGCGAAGCGCATTTATATCGCTTGATATTTTGCTTGCACATTTTTTATCAACGTCAACTACGGTAGCGCACTACCATAATCCACCGGGAGATCCTATAGAGTCACCCATAGTTGCGTTAAACTAGCAGGGGCTCGTGCAAAGAATGTGGCATGTGACGTGTGGCCGACAAACCTGCAGGAATCGTATCATTCGCCCCGAACATCCATGACCAACGCACACTCTAAGTCGACGATGGGATGGGACACGTTGCAATTGCTCCTTGAATTCCATTGGTCCTGTACAAACACGCTTGTATAAACAATCCCAAAAAATCGGCACAAACAATTCCTACCGATTCGGCAACACTGGTAGCTGCCAATGCAAATTCTCTTTGATCGGTACGCTGATTGTAATCGGCACAAATTCTCTTGTATCCATGAACATAAACACCACCACCAAGCAATCCTACTCCAAAACAGAGTGGTAACAATTGCCCGTACGAATACCAAACATGATACGCTGCTACCAGGGCAAAAATGAAAACATTAATACCTTGCAACAATGGCATGAACCATAACCATCCCATAGATACTGTTCCCAAAACTCCCGATGATCGTGATACAAAAACACCCCATTGGTACATCCAATTACTGTATTCGTAAAATTCATCCCGTGCCTGTACCGACGAAACAGGAAATCCAATCGCTGTCCACGTTCCAGCTTGTAATGAATATTCGGTTGCGTACACAACAAATAAGGGTATAATGTACGGCCACAGTGTCATGGTAAAATGTGTTCGTTGCCAAAATGTCATTTCGTGAACCGCGAGTTCACGGTTGGAGGAGGAGGAGGTGGAGGAGGAGGGCAGTGCTGGTTCTGGTTGTGCGAATTGATCTTCGTCTTGAAAAAATTCGAAGACAGTATTACGTTTAGTACTGTTCTGCTGTTCTTGCACCGCATAATCATCCGCATTGTCTCGGTAAGTGGTCAATTCTAATGGTTGCCGTTCATCGGGCATACCATTATTTGCATCCAACAAAATGACATCGGATTCTCTCGCGCGGTGCTGCTCTTGCTCTTGCACTTGTTGTTGCCGCATTTGATGACGGTGTAAGTGCGGATGTAAATAAATCCAAAAAATACCAATATAAAGCAGTGCCAAACTTTGAGCCAACCACAAACTTGTTGCCAAACCAAAACCACAAAATTGTACCCACCACCAATTCCAACAAAATCCAAAAACACCTGCCAATCCTGTTCCGGATGAAAAGCAGGTAATGAAAAATCCTGTACCGACATCATCATCATCATCATCATCAAGACGATGATCATCGTCAACATCATCGTTATGATCATCACACATTCCCGCTGCTGCCAATAAACTTGCTTCACCTAGTCCACATTGTAAGGAAGCCAATGCTACACCAACCAGTTGCCATACCATGTGGCTGCTATGACTGCTGTTACTATCATCTGATAATGATGATGACGATGATGATGATGTAGCAACCAATGCAAAACTTGCTACCATGGATACAAATGCTATTTGTAATCGTGATTCGTAGGGAACATAATCAAACCAGTACGGTGCAGTTATTTTGACGACAAAGGATGGTAATACGTTGGCCAAAAATACAAGTGCTGTACCACCTTCACTAATAGATTTTGCGGAAGCAATCATAATGACATAGGATGCATTGTTACATATACCCAAACACCAAAAAGCGAAACCCAACATCATGGATGTTCTTCTTCTTCTTCGTGTTGACGTTGATGTTCGTACGGTAGTTGCTGCTGCTGTCGTGGTGTGATCTTGTTGTTGGTGGCAAGCTATGGATGATGCATCAATACCATTATCATTCGTGTGATTATTGAAATTATCATTGTTATTATTTGAAGAATGCAATCGTTCATTCGATGGACAATAATTCACGTCCATGTCATCCGTACTACTACTACTAGCAGTAGCAGCAATAGTATTTGTAGCTTCGTCTTCCGCTTCTCCTTCGTTCTTGATGGGTGTGTATTTTGTTCTTGCAGAAGTTTTTTTAGTAGCAGTAGCAGTAGCAGTGGATGGTGACATTTATGATTTATTTTACCTGATGATGGATGAATACTAATTGTTGGTTGTTGTTTAATGTTCGATGTTGTGTTCATTGTTATTTTGGAGTGTACTTACTACTACCAGGTAATACTAGTAGCCTACTAGAGTAGCTATCTACAACACGAAAATACTACAGTAGACTACAGTAGCTAGCTAGTACTGTACTCAGTAGCTACTAATACACTACTAGCTAGCAGTAGTACCACTCGTAGTACTCTTAGCTACTCCTCTCTACTACTAGTAGTAGTAGCTACTACTAGACCTACTACTACTACTAGTAGTAGTAGTAGTTCTAGTAGTAGTATACTACTAGTAGCTAGTAGTAGTAGAGTACGGCTACTGTAGTACTACTAGAGTGATAGTAGGAGCGTCGAGATACTATAGCACTCGCTACTAGTAGTAGCTACTAGTAGCTACGACTCTAAACTCTAATACGGTAGCTACTCTACTACTAGCTAGCTACTACTAGCTACTGTAGTAGAGTAGTAGAGTAGAGTACCAATAAATAAATAATGAATGGAAAGCTCTCATCAGAGCTGTCAATTTAACTACGGTACTACCAGGTAGTGTGAGACCTTGATGCTTCCAGTATTTTTTTCAGTGATGTCATCCTTCACTCTAGTCTAATAGTAGCTAGAGTGTATGGTATAAAAAAAGAGTCTACCTCCACCACTAGCGTTAACGGTTTGACGGTTTTTGAAGCTTCTATTTGCGAATCCAAGACTGCAACTGCTATTAATTACCAGTTACGGTACTATCTACCCTTCCCTACTACTACTCTAATCTACTCCTAGCTCGTAGCAGCCAGTCTAGCTACCACCTCTGTAGCTAGTAGAGTAGACTAGCTGCTAGGAGTAGTACTTTACTGGATCTTTGGTATTCCGCAGAAATTAGTCACGACTGGCCAGGTAACAAAAATTCGAATCGGCATTTAAGAAGAGTTTCACCAATACATGGTACCTTTTACTTTATTTTTACTGTATTATTTTGTATTTTGTTGTAATGAATTTTACATTATTTTCAAGGTTGTGATAATTTCACCATGATGAGACCAGCCTTATTATTTCTATCGTCAGCTTTTTTGCTGTTGTTTATTGTCTTGGCATATGTCACTAGCCAGCCCAAATTCAATAATGATGCAAAAGATTTTGCTCAACAACAACAAGAAGTACAACAGCAACGACGTCTTGGAAGTTTCAGTTTCAGCGATGGGATTGAGAACGTTAACAAGAACACACAAAAGAATAAGAGTGAGTTGATGAAGCTCCTAAATAAAAAATTAGAAAAACATCAAGATCAGGAAGGTTTGCCGGAACAACGTCATTTTGGAAAGTATGATGGTACGGGTGGCGGTCGTCGCCGTCGCATAGAAGAAAAGACTCTGTATACGGCCAATTACATCGGACGCTTCAGGCTTCTTCTTGATGTGACTTGTAGTGCCAGCAAACCGACATTAGAAATTTCCTGTTTGAACGGTGGTACGTTAGAAATTCTCCGTATGGGTCATTCCAGTCTCGTAACTCTTGAAGAAAGTACCTCACAGGTACTTGTTGGAAGCGATTGTACTGATAGAGCCGATTGCGAGAACGTCTTTGTTTCTGATTTAGTGGATGATGATAAGTACGCAGATGTGTACTTTTCGTGTTCGGGAGATCGTCCAGAAGCGGCACAGGCCGAAATCGGAATCCCGAGGTCGGACGGGGGCGTGGAATGCTCGGGTATATCTATTTGGACTGGGACTCGGGCTTTTTACATGTTACAGCTGGGAGTCTTCTGTACACCCCCCGACGAATCGGCAGTGTCAGATGGAACGTACTATTACAACTCCCAATATTTCGAATGTACCGACGGAAACACTCTAGATGAAGAATTCACTGGTGGAAAATATGGTTGTATGAATGGACACAACTGCGAGGGCTTGTCGTGTACCAAAGACTTCATAGAGCCTGTGCGGATCCAGGCAGAACTATCGAAGTTTCAAGACCAATGCTTAAGTGAATCTAAAGTTGCGGGAAATGCTACATCCTTCTCGCCTGAACCACTACCATTTAAAGCTCCAGCTGGAGAATACACCATGCGCTATCAAGCTCTGTGGAGCTTTCAATTAGACACTTTTTGGTGTGGAGGAAATACTCCCGAAGTCAAAGTAGAATGTCTCAATGGTGGAACTATTAGCTTGTTGGATACATTCTACGACGAAACACTTTGCGAAGTATTGGATGACAGCACCGTACAATGTGAAGAGACATGCAGTTCTTGCAGCTACTATATCAACCCAGAATACAGCGGGGTTTCTTATGTACGTTTGTCTGTGTTTGAACCAGTTTGGGCTCTGCTCATTTAAGAACTCTTTTCATCAATCGAAATTCTTCTCCTTCTCGTTCCTCCTTAGGAATGCTCCGGTCCAAATATGGAGGCAGCTACGTCTCGGGCGACCTACTTGTCAAGCGATGCCTACTGCAGTTCGTCTTTCTCCACTTCTACGACACCAGGAATTGCGCATCGCGTCAAACTTGGTTTGTATTGTGGATCGGCTGTATTGGGAGGTGACTTTGAATTCAATGACAAATTTACAGAATGCGGCACCGGTAATTGGTTTGACCAAGAAAATGGTGATGGTTCTTACTTTGCATGCCTCTCATACGATGAGGTTGCACTGCCTGGCGGACGCGTCAACTTGACGTTGCCAGATGCAGTTATTTATACGACAAAACCAATTTCGGAGGACGTGTATGAACTCATGCGATCGAATGATTGCTTCAAAGCCAACTTTGCACCCACTGTCCCAACTCCAATTCCAACAGCAACAACAACTTCAACCAGTCCTGCTCAGCTGGATCCACCATCGCCTGTGCCAGCGGCTTCACCGCCCTCGGGAATTGGTGTTGGTAATGGTTCTTCCGCACTCAACGCCGCAACGCCAATCGAAGCAGGAACATCGAGCAGTACTCTTGAGCCAGAATCATCAAGTGCCGTTCCAGCGCCCACTCCCCTCTCAGGAATTGGTATTGGTAATGGCGGATCATCCATTGGAGAAGGGCCTACTGAACCAACCTTTGCACCCGAGTCATTTTGTTTAGCAACTTGCAATTGTAGCGGAATAATGTACGAGCTAGGTAACTAGCTACTTGCAGTTGAAGGTGAGCGCTTATTCTAATTTGTTATTTTAGCCAGGACCAGCCTAGAACTGTCTAAACCGAATACCAGCCTTACTAATGTCTATTGTAGACAGTAGACATTATATCTTGCGTGGAGTGACTATTTTCCAATGTAATAGCAACAGCAAGCAAATCTGAAACGAAAGCAATCAGTTACTTGCCGAAGAGCTTACCGGTGATCTGTCGTAGTTTATCTTTGAAAGAAGTGTTCGTTGACAACATTAGACCCTGCTGGTTGAGCTATCGTTGCTGAAAAGGCGCACCTGTGTCTGCGTCTTCTTAATTACTAGAATAACTACTAGACCTCCCATCTGGGATTTCTTCCAATAACGAGTTGAAGCTGGAATTCTCCAAAACATGTGTGCGTCCGAAGCAATTTTAGATGGACTCCATGATCTACGGTCTTTGCTGATGACTTTTGTGGCAACTAGGAAGAGATGCAATGTCCCGGAAGTGATGAAAGACAGTCGCGTTACATTTCATTCTTTGGTTAAGATTTCAGAGCGATGCTCAGTCGAGACGTACTAGTACAAGAGTAGGCTGCTGGTCGAAATAAGTTTCAAGAAAGAAAATAATTTTGTATGAACATTATAAATGAATGCTGTGTTAATTCGGTCACAGCTCCTCTCAATGGTGAACGATGCATGCTGCCACAGAATTCCATTGTCGCCAAAGTCAAAGCAAAATTATAATGGTGTAATCTTCTTTGTCATCAACCCGTAATTCCACATCCTCTCCTCGTGGAATACATTTTATTCGTAAGGATCTTTAGTCATTCAAATTATAACATGTATCGGGAAGCAAGCTGAATTCCCATTGGCTGTATAATGAAAATCCACCTGATCCATCGTTGATATATGACTCCATAACGTAGTCATCTACGGCCAGCTTTGTGGTGGAGTAGACACCATTATCGTGACCACTGCCAATGTTGTGTCCCATCTCGTGCGCAAGCAGGGTAGTCAATAGAGCCTGATTGGTGGTAAATGTCATCCAATCGACTCCGTAGGGTCCGTAGTTAGCATCTATCTCGTGCGGGCACATGGTATTGATGTAGGCACATCCAATGACACATCCCAAAGTGGTGCATTCTAGAGGGGTACCGGTTGCCAGATGAGCCACGTCATACTCGACGTTGCCTCTCATATTGCTTTCCCAGTAGCTCTGAAAATGCGTTAGAAGACCTGGTTGTGCACCACAACCACTGAGGTTGGTATCAACACCAGCTTTGTAGGGATCCGTCGCGGGGTCACAGAATCCTTCCAAGTATTTCAATTCAACGGTGAAGCAAGTAGAGGCTTCGTAGAGTGCAGCCACTCCTGCCGCGGTTGCTTCCAGAGCTGTCTTGGCATCACTGTATGAACCCTTTGCGGCACAGAACGACGAATCAAAGGCCAACGCCAATTTGATGGACTTCGCTGGGCAAGCGGTGCCGTCTTGAAGACGGCGTTCCTTGATGTTCACAGTGGGCGAGTTCAGGTAAGCTTTGATCTGTTCTTGAAGCTTTCGGTTGCCAGGTTCGTATCCTTGAATCTCACCAGCATCTTCAAAGATGAACTTTTGGAGTTCAACCGGATCGTAGGCTTCTTTGGGAACCGATGCGAGCCAGTCGTCCTCGACCTTGACGAAGGTTTCCGATCCGCAGTCTGCGATGACGACTTGAATAGATTCGATGCTCTCATCATCCGCCATCTCGACCGTCATCGTCATGTTTCCTTCCTTCTTCGTGAACACCTGGGAGAGGGGGCACGCGACCAATTCTCCGTCTTCGTGACATTCGGTGTTTGCCGTGACACTGGAAGTGGTAAGTTCGTCCATGGAAAAGAAGATAGTTCGTCCAGCCCCACCGCACAACTTGGTCTGAATCTTGATCTTCTGGTCATTACCAAGGATCATTGCCGATTGCAACGGCATGTCCTCGAAGTCATCGCGGATTATGTTCTCCTTGGAGAACTTTTGGCGCTTTTCCCTGGAAATTCCATTAAAGTTGGGACCACCAGTTCTGGTTCTGATGGTCTTGCCGGGCCTGCCATTGTTCGGTCTATTATTTCTGGATCCTCTACCTTGGGCTCTGCCTTGAGCGCTAACTCCTACCACTAGTAGTGTTAGATGGAAGAAACAAGATAACATCATGGTCATGTTGTGTAAAAGGTTCACGTTTAGTTCGATGTGTGATACGTGAGAATTAGATTTATGAACAGCTGCATTGTTTTGACGCGAGATCTTTCCAGAATTGGTTTTACTGCAATCCATTTTTAATTACCGAATCATACTCAAGCGTGAAGCTCATCACAGCAACTAAGACCAGGCTTAAGTATTCTGATCATGCAATCTGATTTTCAAAAGAGAAAGATTTAACAGGAGGCATTACAACTAGAAACTATCGGTCTCTACTGGCTAATTTCTGGCCATCAGAAGCAAGTGAGTGACCTGACTTTTACCAAGCCAAGTTACGTAGCACGATACCAGTACGTAGCTACTGTTAGCTACATACCGGTAATACAAATGTGGTACCTGGTACGTACACACCGTACTAAACACTAGTAGTACTAACAAGTAGTTCCACCACCATTCACGTCTAAGAAAGCCATTTTCCTATCTTTAATCACGATTGCAGCGAAAACGCCAAACCAAACACAGACCATGTTCTACTACTAGTAGTACAGTACGTCCTGCCTGGCTGTAGCTAGTACTTCATTGGTACTGTACCTACTAACGGTAGTAGTTCTAGTACAGTACCAGGGTACCGTACCACACCACTGCGTAGTTGTACCCTGGCATCTTGAGAATCCGATGAGCATCCAATGTGACTACCGGTAGTGGTACCTGGTACCCTAAATCGTGGCCAGCACAAAACCTAGTTTTGAGAGGTAGCATCTACCGTACCTTGATGAAAGACTTTAGCTGCCGTTTGTTGTTGTCGTTTTTGTTTCTTGAATTGTTTTTTATGTCTCAATGGTGGCTACGTACCGGTAATATAGAGCGATCCTAGTTGCGAAAAATCAGGTGACTGTGCTTGCACCGAGATTTCCAATGCAGGTCAGCTTCCGGGAAGATCGACGTACTCCGAGTACTCCGAGTACCGGTGTCTACTAGTACTCGGGTAGTCAACTTCTAGCTAGTACCGTAGCATTTTTTTCTACGAATACCAGTAGGACTAATAATGGAGTGGTTCACTTTTTAAAATGCGTTTGTCTATTTTACTCTGAGTTCGAAAAATTGCCACGGCTGGAGCACAAGTTGAACTGCAGAGTCTGCATCCCATAGTAGTACCGCCTTAAGGCAATGCGCTGCAACCAGTTGACGACAGGGCATCACCGGGACTGCATAGTAGTTCCAGGTACCTAACTGGCATCATCAATCAGCCATCTTGATACCAGGGTATTACTCCTACCTCACTATTACTAGTACTAGTAGTTACTGAAGCACCGCCCTTAGTAGTACCCTACTACTACTACTAGTAGTAGTGGTAGTACTACTCGATAGTAGTAGCAGTACTAGTAGTAGTACAGTACAGTACTACTCTAATCAAGCAACAATAATACGATTACTACTAGTAGTAGACCTACTAGGGTCAGAGTCAGCTTCTTCCGCTTTTTAAAAGGGCGGAGAGTCTTTTGGATTCCGTCTACCCTCTTTCTATTCCAATGCCATTCTCAAAGTTCACTCCGTAATATTGCCCTTTGAGAGACTAAAACATTATAATGGCTGCGCATTTCTTTCTTTTCTTTTTTCCCGGGATGGAATGGTGGCGCAAAATTATTTGCTGGTCGCCGCTCACCTAAAAAAGTGTTTGTTCGCCATTTCTTGAGTAGCTACTAGTAGCTATGTGGTTCTTTTTTTGTTTCGTTCAGGGACGGAATGGTGGTGCAAACGTATTTGCCGGTTGCTGCTTACCTCACGAAGTGCTGCTTACCTCACGAAGTGTGCATTCACCACTCTGCATACCTACTAGCTGCTAGCTACTAGCTACTAGCTACAGTCTTTATTCTTCATACTAGTGTCCAGGACTTGGGCAGTGGATTAATAACAACATCATGTTTCCTTGTAGGACGACTAGCGATGGGCACATATTTACACTTGTTGCTACTCGAATACTGTGTACCAATCAAATAATATTGTCCTTCAATTGACTGCTACTAGTATCTGGGCAGCCTAGTAGCTATTACGTACCGTGCTCTATTATTATTCTGATTGAGTACTGGCCCTACCACTGCTGGCTACAGGCACAGAAATAATGATTTCCATAGTAGTGGTACGAGTAATCTTTCAGTTCTTCATTGATTCTCATTGTTTACGTCCAAGAACCCCCTTTTTGGATCTACTCTCTGTTCTGGATACATGCTGTTCCGTAGAACTGTCTCTGTATTGACGAATCAGAGCTTCTGAACACTCTTGTCTACTACCATACCAGGTAGTAGAAGAAGAAGTAATAATTGTCTCGTCAGCTTGTTTTCATTTCAGAGAAAGAAACGCACGAGCCGAGAAAATAATTACTTATTTGATTGGCTATTCTGTAAACGCATCAGAATCTGCTGTGTCAGTTCTATCACGAGCGTGACAAAAGATTTCGTCTCCTTAGCGGTTCTATTAGAAAAATGGCATTATTCATGTTATCAGAAAAGCATTCGACTAGCGATGAGGTGTTTCAGAATTTCTATCCTTCTGCTCCCAGTGGGAATTTTGGAATCACTCGAATGAGAATAATGAGACGAATTGTGTACGGTACTCGTCATCAGGCCTAACGATTAGTTTTGGTCTCAAACAGACAAGGATAAAAATCTAGAGAAAGTATTATTATTACTATCCAATACTATGTGCACTTCATCCTATCCAGCAACATTCCTCAAAATGAATACTCCTTCTCCTCCTTCTTCTTCGGCCATGTTGAGAAATAATGATCAGAGTATCAGTCCAACGTCGGTCACGACAGTCGATCATCAAGCTTTCGATCGACAATGTCATCGCTTGGAAGCACCTCCAGCTTGTCCTCGTGGTTCTCCTTTCAAGAAAACGGCTACTACTTCTAGTACTGATGATGCTGATCCAGAAGTATCAAACAAAGATTCTCATGGACAGCGTATTCGAAGAAATTATCTGAATCGCTTGGGATTTCCCGTGACGTCTCCTGCACCCAGTTCTATCAAGCCGAAGAGAAGAAAACGGGTTTCTTTTCAAGAATATGTCATTATTCACATTCTTCCAAGTACTCCTCCTCCTTTTCAACAACAAAAACAACAGGAACCACAAAAAGAACGGCAACAGCAGCAGCGATTTGTTCAGCCCTGTTTTCAATCGGAACAAGAATCATGTCATATTCCACGAGCAGATTACTATTGTCGTCCTCCAATGCCAACAGTTCATTGTTCCCTCCAACAGCACTTTTTTCTTGTCATGTCGGCACAGCAGCAAGCATGCTGTTATTAGAATACAACAAATAAAGGCATGTGCTTGTACACTTACACACACTTAACAACAACCCTTTTGTTTTGTTGTTGAAAGGTACATTATTTGGTACTTTATGTTTTATGTAATCCAATCCATACACTTTTTGGTAGTAAAAAATGTTATAATTTTTACGCACACGTAGGACATTAATATTTAGTAAGAATTTTCCACTTCAGTAGTTATGATCATTCGATAAATGTGCTAGCCGCAATAAGAATTGTAACAGCCAAAGTTTCAATACTCATGCCTACGTCTGGTTGGTTTTCTGCAGATGGCCCGAGGAGCAAGATTGTGAGGTACACATTTTTTCTGTGCTCTTTGAAACAACATTACTTATAATAGAGAGGAAGCCGCATCTCTAATCGACATTCATTTATTCCATTGCTCGATCACGTGAAAAATTATCTGTCAGATCTGATTCAACCGAAGACGGTTTCTCTCTCGACTTTTCATTGTCCGTTGTAGCTGATTCGACAGGAATAGTATTGTTTGCAAGTTCTATTGGAGTAGTACTTGCGGCGATGGTCACAGTGTTCTTGGCATTAGCCATAGCGGCAAGCTGCGCAGCTACTTGTTCTTCTTCGTCGGAATGGATGCTATCGTGATGAGAATCACCGTCACTTTCGTCTCGTTCGTCGTCTTCTCTGCTATCGCTGGAAAGGCTGTCGCAAATCTCTTGTTGATTACTTTGAGCCACACCGAGAATTTCAGAATTCAGTTTCGTCGTTCTGTCCTTATTCTGGACGTAGGAAGACGAGGGAAAGAATGTCTGGTTGGCCGGATCATCGGGTTTTTGACAGACTTCCTCGTTCTTGGCACGCCGAACACCATTTTCAGCAGCAGAAGCAGCAGCAACTGCCGCTTCCGCGGTTGCTGCCTTCCTGGCTGCTTTGGTATCCTTTCGAATGACCTTGTTGCGTACCATTTTGTTTGCCAAAGCACCATAGTCCTTGACGAACAAGGAATGAAAATATGCACCATGATGTGGACCGTCGTGTATTCTGTGAAAATCGTACAGGTTGAGCTGTTATAAACAAAACAAAAAAAGTAGAGAAGCGATGTATTGCGGTTGAGTTCACGTGTACGAATGCAATCAATCGGGTTTAACATAATGGAGTTACCCAAAAGATCACGCAGACAAACAAAACACGCTTTCTGGCATTGATTCACTTACCTGCCGTTGGAAGGACGATAGTGTTGTCATTTTAAAGTACGTTGGAATGACATCGCGAACAAACCTCTCGGCATCGTGAATCATAAAAGCACGTCCATCGTAAACAAAGGATGCAATATCTTGTCGTCCCTGTTTTTCGAGATCCATTAACATGGAGTGCAGTTTTTGTGGAAAGGTACTTATTCGACCCCGTTTTTTCGGTCGACTCATCAGTGTTGGTGATGTTACTGGTGGTCCTGTTGATGATGATGTTACGTTTGCTTCTGCTGCTGCTTCTGCTGCTGCAGTGTGTGACAACAACAACGATGACGGTGTCTGGGCTGTCGTCGCCGTGGCAAGAGGAGATTGCATAGCCGTACTGTGATTGGTAGGAAAAGATACAGATGTTGGAGGTAGACTGTTGCCGTTTAACTGTTGCTGCGGTAGAAGTGACTGCTGCTGCTGCTGCTGCTGCTGCGGCGAAATACCAGGAAAGAGTACGGCCAAGGTTCGTAGCAGGTCACTTGAACAAGAATTATTCGCTGAATAATGTTGAGGCTGCTGTTGCTGCGACGCTGCATTGTTCTGAGGAAACTGAAATGCCCCGGTCGAGTTCGGTCCCTGAGATTGACCATTACCACCACTTAAGGAATTGATACCCATCAACTGCTGTAAGGTTTGTAATAAGTTGCCTTGATAGGACGTTGGCGCCACTGGCGGTGGTGGCGCAGCTGGAGGCTGCGGTAGGCCCAATGCTCTCAATACGGAGCTCCAATCTGCCTGGGGATTATTTGTTGGTGTGTCCGGAGCCGGGGGGGCTACTGCCTGAGGCTTTGGCTGCAGCAGTTGCTCCAGAGTGGGAGACTGCTGCTGTTGCTGTGGAGCAAGGATGCTTTGAATGGCAGCTGATAGTGCTGTGTTTTGATTGCTATTGTTATACGGATTTGGTACAGTAGGATTAGTAGCGTGACTGTTGGAGCTCGGAGGCGCGGCTGCAAGGGAAGGAGTCAACTGCCCCTGGGTTTGACCTATCTGCTGCTGCACCAATAAGGACAGCAGTTGTTCGTTGTGGCTGCTAATAGACGGCGGTGCTGTAGATGCTGTCATGGCATACGGAGGCAGCTGCTGAAAGTTCGATTGGGGTGGAACTCGTGCCATCATCATGGCGGCGGCGGCAGCAGCAGCAGCGGTCAACGAAGACTGGTTCTGGCTGGTAGTAGTAGTAGTAGTAGTAGGACCAGTAGCAGCAGTACTACCACTACCACCAGCACCAGCACCACCAGCACCATTAATGGCATTCGATGTATTCATGCCATTCATAACGAGTGCCTGCCACTGCTGAAATTGTTCTGGCGTCAAGGCGGAGAGATCGTGCGTCGGCATACGTTTGCCGGTCCCGCTACTGCCTTCTTCTCCTCCTGATCGACTACTTGAAGTGTTTTGATTCATATTGCTTTCTGATGCTGGTGCTACGAAGAGTGTTCTTGCTCAGGTTTGTTCTGTGTTGCCTTCTTGGTTCTAGTTACTTCTTGTGTTGTCAAGGTGTTGTTTAAAACTTTCACTTGTTATTATTATTTTTATTATTACTGAGTATTACTTTCTAATTGATTCTCTTTTCATGAGTTGAAGACTACGTGGAATGTGGGGGTTTGCGCTGGTGAAAGGACCATTACCTTCTATTTGCATCGATAAAAAGGCAATGCAAACAGCCCACAGACGTAATTATTTAACGTACTTCCATTTACTTGATGCTTTAAACATCACCCGTCACTCATGAAGAAGAAGCAGAAGAAAAAAACACGAAGGAACGGGAAAAGAACAGACTGCATGATACTACCGTAGTAGACTACCAGGGTACCTGGTAACGGTACGGTACCAACGTGGGACGGGACTATCATCATTCAATTGGTCTACGGTCGTAGCGTCGACATTTATTTAGTACGTGGAACCAGCCAGCGCCAGCCAAGACGAAGCAATGTTGGGCTTTTATGCTTCGGGTACGAATAACTTCAATTCCCTCATCTCCTCAGGCTATAATTTTTTACTACCAGCTAGACTAGACTACTACCATGGTACAGTACTAGCTAGCAACAGGTACTGTACTACGTAAACATTGCAGTTCTATTATCTCTCAATTATCATCGCTTGTTGCTCTTCAACGATGTAAAAGATTAACACCCATGCGGCTGAAGATTCCTTTCCGGAGTACCAGGTAGTGCGCTAGAGAACTGTAGTACGAGGGGGTAGTATGCTATTCACGGTAAAACTGTACCAGGGTACCTGGTACGGTACCTGGTATGCGAAGACTACTACCAGGTACAGTACCAAGTACCTGGTACTGGTACTGATAGTACTACCCACCATGGTAGAGTACCTGGTACCTGGTAGTACCTGGTAGTCAGACTATTTGGACGCATTCGTTATTTATTACTACCGTACTAGTACTACTCCGTACGTATCAGTAGTTATCTATGGAGTATTCTTTAACGCAATAAAATCTTGTTATTAACCAATTCACTGCGCATGGTTTTGTCCGAAGTAACAAAAAAATACCGTTGTATCCTCTTACTGTTTGTGGAGGTATTTCAGTAATAATTGAGTAAATTCAAGTAGACTATACCTTTGGTAGCTTTAAACAACAACATGCCTCGCCATGAGTTTATCAAACTCAAGGGTTTATCAAACTCTACTAGCAATACACTACTAGCAAGGAACATCTTTATTATTAGGTGGCTCCGGCTCCGGTACCTGGCTGGTACCCCATTCCCCATTTCCATTAGCAGCAAAAGCACAGCAGCCATGGAACGGGAAACACTAGAGGGCGTATGTGTATCATATTATATTTTTAGTTGTGTTGTACTAGTCTAATTCCGGACAATTTTGATGTTTTATGCGAAGGCATGCTTGGATATCAGCTGGTCGTAAATTAACGGCTTGTTGTAAAAACCATTCGTAGGCTTCATATTCCGATTGCAAAGCTCGACAAAGTACCGGTCGTAGCGCTTCGCTCAATACGTTGGGGACTCGTAATTGAAAGTGTTTACCAATTTGTCGCCGTTTGGTTTTTGGAAAATAGGAAGTACTACTACTACTACTACTACTGATGTTGTCGGTCCGGGCATCCTCTTTGTTCTCCATTCCTAACAATCTATTTATTGCAAACCAATCTTGTTGCAAATATTCGGTCCGTGCCACAAACAGCACGGTCTGCCTTGTGGTGGTAGTAGTAGTAGCGTTGTGGTTGTCTTTGTGTTTGATATCATGATGTTGTTGTTGGTGTTGTTGATGATGATGATGGTGATCACTATAATGAGGTATTGGTCCCTGTTGTAATAAGGATCGTAAGTGTTGATAGTTGTAATACAAATGTTCCATGGCAGGTACTTGGTTGTGCACGGCAGCTCTTGCAAAATTTTGACAATTGTTTTGGTGAAGTTCAAAAATGGGAGTTGGATAGTAACTGCTACTATGACTGGTGATATTGTTATTGATGGTGTTGTTGTTGTGGCTGCCGTCATTGCTGCTCTTGTTTCCAAACATTTCTTGACGGGCAGCGGCAAAATATTCATCCCACGTTGTAAAGTACCGCAATGTCGTCGTTGTCGGCATTTTCCACCGAATGGGAGGATACTCAAAGATATTGACATCTTCGATTGGGTCTACGATTGTACCTAAATTCTGTACAAACTGATCCAATGTTTCGTAACATTGGATCAGTGCCGGTCTGGAATAATTGTACTTTTTTCGTAGGGGATCTAAAAAATGCATCTTGTGTTTGATTTTTTTGCATTGGCTGGATGTCCGTACACGAACGCTGATCGTATCCGATCGTAGGGATCTCGTACGGACACGACATAAAAATCGACCAACGGTGATTGTGGTAATTTCAGAAAATCAGGTGTATGGAAATAGGCCTGTATTTTTTGAGACGCCGCACTTTCTCTGACATTTGAAGGAGTGCTGATGTTTGGATGAAATGAAACACATGGTTTTGTCATCCAACTGTGACAAGCATTGCGCAGAAGAGTGCTCAACGTCGAACCACCTGTTTTTCCTAGGTGTAAAAATGCACCATTGGTAAAATGAGCATATTTCCCCCCTTTTTCTTTTTCTTGTTGTTGTTGTTGCTGTTGTTGTATTCGTGGATTTTCAACAATGATATTATGTTCCGAAGACATTGTCAAAATGGTAGAGTCACGATATGAAAGGAAGAGGAAGAAGAAAAGGATGATGATGATAAACAGGACAACAGCAGGGGCAACAGCAATCCGAACAGAGACAAGGCGATAGCATGCTGTTTGCTGCGGCTGGTGCTGCTGAAAAATTAGAGTTTGCTGACTGTTCTTACTGCTGTTTCGATGGATTGGGAAGGTTGTTCTTCTGAATGGTATATGATGCATTCTGCATAATAAAATTATTATTTCATCCTTTCAATTATTGGTACTAGCTACAGAACATAAGATCGTTGTTGGGTACGATATTATTATGATACTCTCTCAGCTTGATAATATTATTATAATATTATAAGATGTCTGTGTCTACCTGTCTACTTATGATAGGCTCCCTAGTTTCCTTACAAACATAGCCAGTCGCAAAGAAGGTCAAACAACTACCATCTGTGTTGTCCAAGGCCGAACACTGAAGCATGCACACTACCACCTAAAAACAAAAATG